>Ga0182024_10000225_pt1 | contig 138332 bp, 136 predicted proteins | sample P32metaG_FD_120480 | JGI IMG/M metagenome (GOLD analysis project Ga0182024, IMG submission 120480) | Permafrost microbial communities from Stordalen Mire, Sweden - P3-2 metaG (Illumina Assembly) | ecosystem: Environmental > Terrestrial > Soil > Wetlands > Permafrost | place: Sweden: Stordalen... | reverse complement strand
TGTACGGGCAGGATCGCGCCAGTGTGATGACGGCCATAGCTTGCCGTGTCTCGCTTCCACTATTCTCGCGGAGTTTCTGGCTCTTGCGACGGCGTAGCGCCGTTAGGTACTCGTGTGAACGCCCGACAAAGGGCCCGTTCAGGCCAGTTGATCTCGTGGAAGGGCTGCGGCTTAAGCCGCCCCAACCTCGACCTCGACAGTTCGAACAACGGACGTCCGCGTTGCGTGCGGCGATTCAAAGTGCAATTCCAACGCCTCTTTCAGGTTTCCGAGAGCTTCTTCCTCGCTCCTGCCCTGGCTGGCTACATCGACTTCCAAGCACTGAGAGACATACCAATCCCCTTCGCGGCAGACAGTCGCGACGAATGGCCGTTTCATGTCGACATTGTTTCACAGCATAGTCGCACCTCGTGGCAAACGCACTCTTGCTGCCGCGTACGCACCGGCGAAAACCCTCCCTTTAAGGATGGATTAACTTGATGGGATCACTTGATCTACGAGAATGGATATAATGATACCAGCATGATTGCTCCTACCCGCATCGCCGAAATCATGGGCGGAGCACCCGTCCTCGGCCGCCGAATGGCCTCCCTCGCGGCCTTGACGGACGCCGTATCGAAAGGCCTCCCCAAAGCCGCGTTGCGTCAAACCGCCTCCCGCATCTTTGAAGACCGCGCCGAACAGCGCCAACTCATGAATCGCATCGTCCCCGAAGCCACCTTCAAGCGTCGCCGCGAGCGGCTCAGTCTGGCCGAGAGCGAACGCACGGAACGAATTGCCCGTGTAATGGCTGGCGCAGAATTCGTCTGGGGCGACCGTTCGGATGCGCGCCGCTTCATGACCACTCCACATCCGGCTTTGCGGGGTCGGACGCCATTGGAGTCTGCAATGACCGAACTCGGGGCGCGCCAAGTGGAAGAGATCCTCGACAAAATCTTCCATGGCCTCCCGGCTTAGCGGCCAGTTGCGGGCTTATCGCATCGCCGATCGCCGCCACGAGATCTTCGATGGACAAGGCGCGGCGCTCCTAGGGGGCCGATGGAACTCGCCAGGCCGGCGCGTCATCTACGCTTCCGAGACCTACGCAGGCGCAATGCTGGAGGTGTTGGTACATTCCAACATCGGAAAAGTGCCCAAGACCCATTCCTGGATCGAGATCCTGATCCGCAGAGGCATTCGGATCGAAGAAGCGCACCCTGCCGATGTCCCCGGTTGGGACGCGCCCGATCAGCGCGCCAGCCGCCGCTTTGGAGATCGATGGTACGACGAACGGCGCACAGCAGTGCTGGTGGTGCCTTCCCTGGTTGCCGGACCCGAGCGAAATATCGCTATCAACCAGGAACATCCCGACTTCAACCGGCTTCGCGCCACTGCACCCAAGCCCGTCATCTGGGACCAACGGCTCTTCCGCCTCGAGCGCAAGGTACCATAAAACTTGCCCGAAACTTCGCTCAGGCATAGATCTTCCGAGTGGTCTTCCTGGAACAGTTACTGCACTCGTCGCCGGCAACAGCAGTCGTATCGACCACCCTGGGTAACTTCGAAAATAAATTACGATGTGCCCTAGTCCCACTAGAAGAGCGCCAGGCACCTTCTTGAAGCGCGTTTCAAGTCCGTGGATCATCGTCGGCCTCATGTTCATTGGCTGGGCTCCGCTGTACATGGCCGATTTTATGAACACGCGCCCATGGCTTAGTTCAAGCAACAGACCTGTAGAGTTTGCAATGAAGTGGATGCTCGTAACACTCCTGTGTTCTGTCGCCGCGGCCGTCGCTCTCCTGGTGCATGCTATTGTTTTTGTCGCTCGATGGTGCTTACGTTATGGGAAATCGCGATGATCTTAGTTGGCAACGGAAGGCTATTGCCTTTAGCACTATTGAGCCTCTGCTTAGTACTCTGCGCCTGTCGGCGCTCGACGCGAGAACGGTGGATCATTCCGGCTGGATACGTCGGCTGGCTTCGGTTGGATTACTCAGTTGAAGGCACCCGGCCCCTGCCTTTGGAGCACGATCATTATGTCATTCGCATGCCGCTGTCAGCCCGAATGGCCACGTCCTCCGTGAACGATCCATCGGTTGACGATAACGAGTATTATGCTGAAGGCTCGGGTGGCCTCCGTAAACTGCGCTTCGGGTGGCCTCCCACTCCTGGTTACGCGATTCAGCATGCCTACAGCCAGGGACACTTGCATCCACCGACTAATATCTTTTGGCAATCTCACACGATTGAATTTGAATGTGTTTTCGTCGGGACTCGTTCTGACTTTTCTGCTAATGGCCGGAACTGTAGCGCTTGGCATCCTGGCGATCCGATGCCGCCGAAATATCCTAAGCGATTAGTCGGGCCTCATCCGCCGGCGTCACCAGAATCGACGGGCAAGTGAAGTTCGAGACGCACACACCCCTCTCACTCCACCCAAAGCTGTTATCTGAGACGCCCTGCTGTTCGGCTTGCAACGCCCCGGCAGGCTACCATGAAACGGGACTCCTACTTGCCCGAAACTTCGCCCCCTCTCGAAACCACGCCCCAGGACGTCCAGCGCCGCCTCGCCTCCGGTGAAAAGCTTCTCCTGATCGACGTTCGTGAGCCGGCCGAGTTCCAAATGGCCCGCATCCCGGACGCCGAGCTGATTCCGATGCGGACCGTTCCAGCTCAGCTCCAGCGCCTGGAAGCTGCCTCGGACGAAGCCACGCTGATCGTCTACTGTCATCATGGCGTCCGCAGCCTCAACGTGGTCAACTGGCTGCGCGAGCAGGGCGTCAGCGGCTGCCAAAGCATGGCCGGCGGCATCGATCGCTGGAGTCTCCAGATCGATCCCTCGGTACCGCGATATTCCTGAGAACTTCGGAATACCGGCGCACTACGTTCCTGTATGCGCGCTCTGGCCTGGGCACTGGCGATGCTTTCGGTTGCATCCATCCTAAACGCCGAGGCGCCCATTTACTCCGCCGGCAGCCTTGTCAATTCCGCCGACAACCAGCCCGGTTGGCTTGCGCCAAATACAATCGCTACGCTTTACGGCAACTACCTGGCCTATAACACGGTGACGCTGTTAGCCAGCGATATTGGCGGAGGCGTACTTCCAACCGTTCTGCCTTCCACCGGAGTTCGCGTGCTGGTCAACGGCCTCCCGGGCAATCCTTACTATGTCTCGCCCACGCAGATCAATTTCCTGGTCCCGCCTAATCTGCTGCCTGGCCCCGCCACTGTGCAGCTCATCATCGACGGCTTGGCAGGGCCACCGGTCCAGGTCCAGCTCGGTGCCGCAGCGCCCGCGCTATATCAGCTCGATCAGCAGACCATCATCGCTACGATGGCCGATGGCACACTCATTACTCTGGCTGCGCCGGCTCAGCCCGGCGATGTGGTTGTGCTTTATGCTACCGGGCTCGGCCAGTCCGTCCCGCCCGTGGGCTACGGCGAATTGCCCACCGCCGCCGCGCCCATTCAGATGCTCTCTATTTTCCAAGTGCTGCTGGACGGCAATCCGGTCGACCCCACCGACATTCAATACGCCGGCCTCGCGCCAGGGTTTCCGGGGCTGTATCAAGTCAACCTCATGCTTCCCGCCGCCACCGGCCTCAACCCCGAGATACGCATCGCCGTCGGCGCCGCAGTCAGCATAGCCGGGCTCCATATTCCGGTCGGGCCACAATGATAAACTGATCGGCTTGGCACGCCATCAATTCGCCGTAATCGCACTGGCGGCGGTCGCTTTAGCCTCCAGTTTCTGGCAGCTGCTGGATCTTTTCTCGGACTACACTCGCGCCAGCTCCACTTTCGGCGTCGCGTCTTTTGAAGACCGTTTCAGTGAATTTCGAAAGGCTCTGCCGCCGCACGCCGTTCTCGGCTATCTATCCGACAACCCGGTGAACGACCCGAGCAACCAGTCCGAATTCAACCTGACTCAATACACGCTGGCGCCCGCTATCGTGACGCCATTTATCCGCCAGCGTCTGGTGGTGCTGAACTATCACAGCGCCACCCCGGACCTGGCCATCCTGCACGCCCGGCATCTGACGCCCCTTCGCGACTTCGGAAAAGGCGTGCTGCTGTGCCGTAACGACGCTCCATGACCTTCCTTTGTATAGCGCTCATCTGGCTGACAGGCTTTAGCATCGCGCGTTTTCTGTTTCCCGCTGCGCCACGCTGGTCCCTGCACAGCGTTTTTCTCTTTTCGCTGGGAACCGGCCTGGGAATGGGAACTGCATCCTGCCTCTATTTCATCTGCCTGGCGCTTTTCGGGCCCAGCCCGCTGATCCTGGCTGGATTCGGGGCCATCCTAGCCGGTGCTGCGATTTTGGGTGGCATGACCGCCAAATCTCGAGGGGTCACGCTCGAATGGGCCGCGGGGCCGGTCACGCCTGCCTATCTCACCTGGCTGGTGGCCGCCGCCGCAGCCATGGCCGTCGCCATGTTCGTGGTGCTCTCACTTGAAAAGCCTCAAGGCGAATGGGACGCCTGGTCCATCTGGAATCTCAAGGCGCGCTTTCTGTTTCGCGGGGGCGAGGATTGGAAAAACGCATTGTCCATCCAGATCCCCAGCTCGCATCCCGATTATCCGCTTCTGCTGCCCTCTGTCGTGGCCCTGTGCTGGACGCTCGGACGCGCGGAATCCGTCTCGGTACCCATCGCCGTCGCGTTTCTATTCACTTTGGGAGCTTGCGGATTGCTGATTTCCTCGCTCGGCATCTTGCGCGGCAAGACATCAGCCTTGCTGGCGGGGATTGTGGTACTCGCCGCATCGTCCTTCATTCAACTGGGCGCCATGCAATACGCTGATCTGCCAATGAGCTTTTACATCCTGGCGACGTTAGCGCTGCTCTGTTTGCAGGATCGCTTCCCACGGGATCTGCGTTTCAGCTTCGCGGCCGGCCTCGCCGCCGGCGTCGCCCCTTGGGCCAAGAACGAAGGCTGGCTGTTCCTGGCTGCCGTACTGCTGGCGCGTCTGATCGCCATTCTGCGTTTCGAAAGCCGGGCGGTCTTAGGCCCACAGTTCCTGCGGTTCGCGGCTGGCGCCTTGACGCCGGTGGCGGTGGTTGCCTTCTTCAAATTCCATTTCGCGCCGCCTAACGATCTGTTGGCCCAAAAGCCCGCCGAGCTGGCAGCGCACATTGCACTTTTCGGCCGCTGGATCATCACCCTCGAAGGATTGGCGAAGATAATTCTTGTGCTGGGCGGCTTCCTGTTGCCTATCGTCTTGATGCTCGGGCTTTACTGGTTCCTGGTTCGCTTTCAGGTTGAAGCACGCGACCGTACGGCTCTGGCCACGGTGTTGCTGGCCCTGGGTCTGATGTTGACCGGCGAATTCGCGGTTTACGTCGTATTTCCGCCCGATATCATCACGCAGCTCAATGTTTCGCTCGAACGGCTGGTCATGCAGTTATGGCCCTCCGGCTTGCTGGCCTTCTTTCTGGCTGCCAATGCGCCGGAGATTGTGGCGGTGCCCACGCACGTCGCCGCCAAATCCCAGAAGCGAAAGCCTCGGGGCGTTGCGCCGAAGCCCGCCCAGCCATCGATGCGTTTAAACTAAGAGGGCGAAGCGTTTAAACTAAGAGGAGAGAATGACCGATAATTGATTATGCTGCGCGCAACATTAATTGTGTTGACGGCCATTGCATTAACGGCCACGGTGGCGATGGACGCCCAGGAACCTGCTCCGGTGGACACGCCCGTCGCCGGCCAGTTCCAGATTCCTCCCGGCACCAAGGTGCCTCTCAGCATGATCAACAGCGTGAGCACCAAGACGGCCAGCCAGGGCGAGCGTATTTATCTGGAGACGGTGTTTCCGATTCTGGCTAACGGAAAGATCGTGATTCCGCCGGGCAGTTACGTCGCCGGCACCGTCACCGATGTGAAGCGGCCGGGCCGCGTGAAGGGTCACGGGGAGCTATACATCCGCTTCGATTCGTTGACCCTGCCGAATGGCGTGACTCGCGATTTTCGCGCGCGGATCGGAAGCCTGGATGGACGCGCTGCCGAGACTCTAGATAAAGAAGAGGGCAAAATCAAGAGCGAAGGCAATAAATCCGGCGATGTGAAAATTATCGGCGAGGCGGCGGGCGCTGGCGCAACGGCTGGAGGTTTGGCGGGTGCGGCGGCTGGACATGCCGGCATGGGCGCGGGCATCGGCGCCGCGGTCGGAGCTACAGCCGGACTGGTCGGCGTTCTGGTCACACGCGGACCGGAAGCGATCCTGGCAAAAGGCACCACTATGGATATGGTGTTGGATCGTCCCCTCTCATTCACATCCAGCGACATCGATTTTTCAAACTCCATGGGCCGTGCGCATTCGAGCGATGGTTCGGGGCCTTTGCCTAGCCGTAAGACGCAATCTTCCGAGCGCCGCTGGCCGCTCTGAGCCGCATCGACCAGGACTTTCGGGCTATTCTCCGGGCAGTAAAGTAGTACTGCCGTTTTTGTAACCGCCAGGCTATTTTCCAACCTTCGTATAGGACCTACAATCAGAACGCAATGGGATTCGGCGTCATTCAAGCTACTGCCGGCGGGCTTCTTCTCCTCCTCGCCCTGGCGGTTGTGTGGCTGGCGTACCGATTGAAACACAACAATAAGCAGCTTAGAAAAGCCCAGCTGGAGTTGCAGCGCCTCGCCCCGGAACCAACCCCGCCGGTTGTGCCCAAAACTCCGGCCCCGGTGCGCATACCGGAGCAGGCCGCCACCGTGGACGCGTTCCTCTGGCAGCACCTGAGTGACGCTTTCCTATGGAAACATCTTTCGGATAACAAAGCAGCCCCCCTGGCGGTGACTCAAAGCGAGCCTGGATCTTTTCCCATTGGCATGTGCGATCGAGCCGCGCTTCAGCCGTTTCTCGAAGCCCCTTACCCGTTTACTGGCTTGGTCGTTCTCGTGGGCATCACACACAGCCGCACGCCGCGCCCGGAGCATCCGGCTCAACCCTTCATCGAGGAATTGCTCGATCCGGCCGATTTTGCCTGCCGCGAGGGCGAGGACGAATTTCTGATCGTCTGTCCCGGCTTGCGCGGCGGGGAGGGGCAGCGGCGCTTAAACGAAATCTCCGAGCGATTGTGGAATTTCCAGTTACGCGGGCAGGGCAGTTTCTCGGTTCTGTTTAGCTGGGGCGGCATCGGTATCGAGAATGAACCGCTCTCGGAAGCGATCGCTTCCGCCACAGGCCGCATGCAGCAAACCAAGCGCAGCCGCGTGGTGCTGTTCCGCCGTAAGGCCGGCTAAATCCGCCACCCCGCCTTGACTGATCTGGGATAATCAATATAGCCAGCGGGATCTCCCCGCTCCCCCAGAAACCCTTGGAAGATTCCATATTCATCCGTGGCGCGCGAGTCCACAACCTCAAGAACATTTCACTCGCGATCCCGCACAACCAATTGACAGTGGTCACGGGTGTCTCCGGATCCGGCAAATCCTCGCTGGTATTCGACACTGTCTACGCCGAAGGCCAGCGGCGTTACGTCGAATCGCTCTCGTCTTACGCCCGCCAGTTCCTGGAGCGCATGGAAAAGCCCGATGTGGACGAGATCTCGGGCATCGCTCCGCCCATTGCGATCCGGCAGAAGAACACCACGCGTAACCCGCGCTCCACCGTGGCTACCTCCACCGAAATTTACGATTTTCTGCGGCTGCTGTATGCCCGGGTCGGACGCAGCTACTGTCCCAAATGCGGCCAGCGCGTGCAGCGCGATACGGTGGATCAAGTAGCCCAGGCCATGCTCACGCAGCCCGAAGGCTCCCGCTGGTACGCGCTTTTTCCGGTTCGCCGCGGCGGCACTACGGACGCCTTGCGCGATCATCTTTTCGAGCTGCGCAAGAAGGGCTTCACGCGCCTCTACCAGAACGGCCGCGCGTTCGAATTCTCCACTCCGGAATCGCTCCTCGATATCGATTTCAACCAGCCCGTCTACGCCCTGGTCGATCGCTTCGTCATCTCGCCAGATCTTCATCAGCGCCTGGTCGACACTACGGAAATCTGCTACCGCGAGTCCGGTGAAGTCATCTTCGAAGAAGCGACGCCGCGCAATCCGCCACCGGCAACCTTCCGCTTCAGCGAGAAGTTTGCCTGCAAGCAGTGCGGTATCGAGTTAGTAATCCCGGAACCCAGCCTGTTCAGCTTCAACAATCCGATGGGCGCTTGCCCGCGCTGCCAGGGCTTCGGCAACACCATCGATTACGACATGAACCTGGTCATCCCCGATCCCGGGCTTACGCTCGACGAAGGGGCGGTCGGGCCTTGGACCAAATCGCAGTACGAATGGTTCGGAACGCACTTCCGAAAATCCTTTCGCGGGAAGGTTCGCGGGAACATACCCTTTTGCGATTTGACCGCTGCCGAACAGAAAATCGTGTACGAGCAGGTCTACAAATTCTTCGCCGAGGTGGAATCGAAGAAGTATAAGGTTCACGTGCGCGTTTTTCTCAGCCGTTATCGCGGCTACGCGCAATGTCCCGATTGCAAGGGATCGAGGCTGCGCTCCGACGCCCGCAATGTCCGGATCGGTGAAAAGACCATTGCGGACGTGGTCACGCTCAACATCGCCGAGGCATACGAGTTCTTTCAAACACTGGAATTATCGCCCGAAGAACTGGAAATCGCGGACAAGATTCTGGTGGAGATCCGGCAGCGGCTTAAGTTTCTAAACGACGTCGGGCTGGACTACCTCACTTTAGACCGGCTCGCCTCCACGCTTTCGGGGGGCGAAGCGCAACGTATTCAGCTGGCCACCTGCCTTGGATCGCGTCTGGTAGGAGCTTGTTATGTTCTCGACGAGCCTTCCATCGGCCTTCATAGCCGCGACACCGGCCGCCTCATCCGAATTCTGGAAGAGCTGCGCGATCTTGGCAATACTATCGTCGTGGTGGAGCACGACGCCGACGTAATGCGCGCCGCCGACCACATCGTTGACCTTGGACCTGGCGCGGGCGAGCTGGGCGGACGCATCATCTTTGAAGGCCCCTATAGCGCCATGCTGGCCGATGGCGCGAGCTCGCTGACGTCGAAATATCTGCGGGGCGAATTGCAAGCCTCGCGGGTCCGGACGCGCCGGCCGGTCGACCCTAAGCGCATCGTCAGGTTCTATGGCGCGCGTGCTCACAACCTCAAGGGCATCGATGTCGCGATCCCGCTCAACATGATGGTCGCTGTAACCGGAGTTTCCGGATCCGGAAAGTCGACACTGGTGCACGACGTCATTTTTCAATCGCTGCAGCAGCGCCTCCGCCAGCCGGCGCCCGAAGGATTAGCGGAGGGTCTACAACCGGCAGTCGAAAAGGTAACCTGCCGCCGGGTGGAAAAAGCCGAGCTGCTGCGCGAGGTGATTTTAGTCGATCAATCGCCCATTGGGCGGACGCCGCGGTCGAATCCGGTCACCTACATCAAGGCTTTCGACCTGATCCGCGAAATCTTCGCGTCCACTCCCGACGCCCGCAAGCGCGGCTACACCTCAGGTCATTTCTCCTTCAACATTCCCGGCGGCCGCTGCGAGAATTGCCAGGGCGACGGCGTCGTTACCGTTGAAATGCAATTTCTGGCCGACGTCGAGTTGATGTGCGAGGAGTGCAAGGGTACGCGCTTCAAAATCGGAATTCTGGACATACGTTATAAGGGTTTGAACATCCACGAAGTGCTGCAGCTGACCGTTAAAGAAGCCCTGTCGTTTTTTTCAGAATCGAAACGCCTGGTCAGCCGGCTGAAGGTTCTGGATGACGTGGGCCTCGGTTATCTTCGACTGGGCCAATCCGCGACAACCTTGAGCGGCGGGGAAGCTCAGCGCGTAAAGCTGGCGGCGCATCTCTGCCAGGCTACTTGCGACGGCGCGCTGTACATTTTCGACGAGCCCACTACCGGCCTCCACTTCGACGATATCGCCAAACTTCTGGCTGCCTTCCGGCGCTTGATCGAGAACGGGGCCAGCATTCTGATCATCGAGCATAATCTGGATGTGATCCGCAGCGCCGACTGGGTAATCGATCTGGGGCCCGAAGGCGGCCAACGTGGCGGCGAGATCGTGGCCGAGGGAACGCCCGAACAGATCGCGGCCGCTCGCAATTCCTACACCGGCCTTTATTTGAGGGAATCCGCCGCCCAAGAATTAGGGACAGTACACTCAAATACCAGTTTCCGGACTTCCAGCACGCTGAGCTAAGCGGCGCGGTTATCTCGTTTTGCCCTGACTTTTCAATACCGCCGCCGTCGAAGGCGGCACGATCCCGTTCACTCGCAAATAGCCAACCAGGTTGCCGTAGATCTCGTTGTTGTGCACGATAATGTGCAGGAACGCGTAGCTGATCTCCGGCGAAGAACCCGCTTTTCGATCGTCCATTTTGTCGAGCGCAGCCGCGCAGTATGCGAAGGAATCTTTCAACGCCTGCATGACCTCAGCCTTTTCTTTCAGGCTCGCCAGCCGCTTCGCCGCCTCAGGCGCAGGCTCGCCTCTAAGCGTCGAACAATCGCGGTAATTGCGGTCGGAGGAATGATTCATCCATTCAGCGAAAGTATTCTGACCGGGGGTGAGCCGGAACGAATATTTCTCGGCGGGCATCACCTCGGCGCTGGCCTCAAGATTTGTTCGTATCGTATTGAAATAGCGCTGCACCGCGGCGTTCGTCAGATTATTCTGGGCATGCAGCGTGGCGAAGGCCAGGCACCCCAGCAGGATAGTTCTCATGCCACTAATCATAACCACACTGGGCGATACTTGAAAAGATATGCCGCTAACGCCTCACGTGGAGACGCATTTCACGGCTTCGGAATTCGTACGGGATATTGTCATTGGAATGGCGGATGGTCTGACGGTTCCATTCGCCTTGGCCGCAGGATTATCGGGCGCCGATACTACCACGCGGATCATCGTAGTGGCCGGCCTGGCCGAGATTGCCGCCGGATCCATCGCCATGGGATTAGGCGGATATTTGGCCGCCAAAAACGACGCCGATCACTACGCCAGCGAACTGCGCCGGGAAGAACGCGAAGTCGAGGAGATCCCGGACGAAGAGGCGCGCGAGGTTCTCGAAGTCTTCGAGACCTATGGACTCACCCACGCGGAGGCCGTGCCCATTGTCAACACTCTCCGCACCCGCCCCAAGCAGTGGATCGACTTCATGATGCGCTTCGAGCTGGGCCTGGAACAGCCCGACCCTAAGCGAGCGCTGCGCAGCGCATTGACCATCGCCGGAGCTTACATCGCGGGCGGTCTGATCCCGCTGGCGCCCTACATGCTGATGGCCGGCGCATATTCGGCATTGCTCGCCTCCGTTATCGCGACCCTGATTGCGCTTGCCATTTTCGGAGGCATCAAAGGACACTACACCGGCATGCCGCTTTTGGGCAGCGCAGTCCGGACGGTGGTGATCGGTGGAATCGCCGCCGCAGCCGCGTTCGGCATCGCCCATCTGGTTTCCAAGTAGCGCACCGCAGCCTCGCTCGTGCGTGCTCGACCTAAGAGAGGGCCGGAACATCTACCCAGGCTCGTTTTCGCCAGGATTCCAGGCCCTTCTCAGCGAGCTGGACGCCTTTGGCGCCTTCCAGCAAGCTCCACTGGAACGGTTCGTCAGCCACCACGTGCCGCAGAAATAATTCCCACTGGCGCTTGAACGCATTCTCGAATTCAGCCTGCTGCGGCACTTTCTGCCAGCCCTCAAAATAATTGAGCGGGCTGTCGATGTCGGGATTCCAGACCGGCCGTGGTGTGGCCGAATGCGGCTGTATCCAACAATGGCGTAACCCAGCGACCGCAGAGCCGTGCGTTCCGTCCACTTGAATTGTCAGCAGGTCGTCGCGCCGCACGCGGACGCACCAGGAAGAGTTGAAATGCGCGATGATGCCGCCTTCCAGCTCGAAAGTCGCATAAGCCGCGTCATCGGCGGTGGCATCATAAGCGCGTCCGGCTTCGTCCCAACGACGCGGAATATGGGTCGCACCCAAGCAGGACACGGCTTTCACCGGACCGAAGATGTTATCGAGCACATAGCGCCAGTGGCACAGCATATCCATGATGAGCCCACCGCCCTCCGCTTTGCGATAATTCCACGACGGGCGCTGAGCTGGAATGGTGTCGCCCTCGAAGACCCAATAGCCGAAGTCGCCGCGCACGGAAAATATCCGGCCGAAGAATCCGAGATCGCGGAGCGTCTTAAGCTTCAGCAACCCCGGCAGCCAGAGCTTGTCCTGCACCACGCCGTGTTTTACACCTTTATGCTTCGCCAGTTGGTATAGCTCGTATGCGCCTTCGAAGGAATCGGCGCTGGGCTTCTCGCAGTAAATGTGTTTGCCGGCCGCGATTGCCTGACGAACGGCGTCGACGCGGCGGTCCGTCGTTTGCGCATCGAAGTAGATCGAATAGGCGGGATCTTCCAGCGCGACCGCGAGGTCGGTGGTCCAGGGCAGGCCGCCGCTCTCTTGAGCCAGAGCCTCTAGCTTGGCGGCATTGCGGCCGACCAATAACGGCCGCGGCATAATCGTCTCGCGGTCGGAAATCTTCACGCCGCCCTGCGCCATGATCTCGAGAACCGATCGCCGCAGATGCTGGTTCACGCCCATGCGTCCGGTGACGCCGTTCATGATGATTCCGACAGAATGCACCGTTTTCGAACTCACGCCGGCTCCGTTGATTTACCGCAGCACTGTGGGGTAGCGCCCGCCGGAAGTGATGGCGCTTCGATGCCGGCGCGCGGCAGTGTGCCGTCCAACTCCTGACGCCAATGCGCCACGTCACCCGCCGGACCGTAGCAGTAAATCATCCGCAGCGGCGAGGATCCGGTATTTGTTAATTGATGAAAGACTCCCCGCGGAATGTATACGGCCTGTCCCGCCGCCAAGGTTGTTTTCTCGTCGCCCAGGCACATTTCGCCACTGCCTTCGACGACGAAATAAATTTCTTCCTGTTCCTGATTGTGCCAGGGGACTTGCCCGCCATTGGGCTCGATCGTGACCTGACCCATTGAGAAATTGGAGGCCTGGATCGGGCTTGCGCCACCCACCAGGTTCTGCGTACGGCGCCGGGCAGGGTAGGCTCGTCCGGCGATCTCGGAAAGATCCGCGATGATCATCTGCCGGGTCCTTATTTTCAAAGCACCGGACCGATGCGCCAGGGCACGAATTCCTTGTGGCCCAGCCGCTCACTGCAGGTCTTTTCGCCGGCTGCTACCCGGAGCAGCAGATCGAAGATCTCACGCCCGATCTCGGCCACGGTCGCTTCACCGTCCGCAATGAGACCGGCATTCACGTCCATGTTGTCGCGCATGCGGCGATAGGTGGCGCTGTTGCTCGCAATCTTAATCACCGGGATGGTGGGAAAGCCGATGGCGCTTCCGCGGCCGGTGGTAAAGGCGATCAGGTTGACGCCGCCGGCTGCCAATCCGGTCAACGAAATGGGATCGTAGCCGGGCGTGTTCATGAAGACGAAGCCGGGCGACGTGATGCGTTCGGCGTAGTCGACGACGTCCATCAATGTCGACGTGCCTGCTTTTGCCACGGCGCCCAGCGATTTCTCGAGTATGTTGGAAAGGCCGCCGGCTTTGTTTCCGGGCGTGGGATTGTCGTCGAAGCTGCCGCCGAACCGGTTAAGATAGGTCTTATAACCGGCGATGAATCCGAGCAGCTTTTCGGCAACCTGCCGGTTGCGCGCGCGCCGGACCAGAAGATGTTCAGCGCCGAAAATCTCGGTGGTCTCCGCCAGAACGGCCGTTCCGCCCTGAGCCGCCAACCTATCGCAACAGACACCCAGGGCTGGATTGGCGGTGATTCCAGAAAAAGAATCCGATCCGCCGCAGTTGAGACCCAGAACAATTTTGGACGCGGGTGTTTCGACCCGTTTTTCGGCCGCGGCGCGCTCCATCATCCTTGCGATTTCGGTTCTGGCTGCCTCGACCGTGGCTCGGGTCCCGCCGCTGGACTGCAGGGTCATGCCGATCAGGCGATCGGTACGCTGCGTTCCTTGACCAAGATAATGATCGATCTGGTTCACCTCGCAACCCAGGCCGAGAATGATGGCCGCCGATACGTTGGGATGGCTAAGGACACCGGCCAGGGTGCGCTGCAGTTGCTCGGTATCCGGTCCGATGGAGTGGCCGCAGCCTTCGCCGTGCGGGAATGCGGCGACGCCATCGACATTGGGCGGTAAAGTTTCATCGTCGTAGCTGGCGGCAATCAGCTCGGCGGTGTGCGCGGCGCAGTTGCTGGCGGCCACCACGGCGATATAGTTGCGTGTCCCGACGCGCCCGTCTTCGCGCTGGTAACCGAGAAATGCCGGCGTGTCCTTGGGAGGTTTGGGAACCGGGACGTCGGAGGCAGGGAACTCGTAAGCGAACGACAGCTCCTCGAATGCGATGTTATGCGTGTGCACGTGGCGCCCGGGCTCAATGCGATTGCGCGCGCGTCCAATTAACTGTCCATAGCGCACAACATTTTCGCCCGGGTTGATCGCAGCGATCGCGACCTTGTGCCCGGCCGGGACCGGATCTTCCACCGTGATGGATCGCCCGTTTACGCGCAGCTCCTGGCCTGGAGAGAGCGAGACGCGGGCGATCGCGATATTGTCGGCGGGATTCAGATGAATTACCGCGTTTTCGGCGGTCGGCAGTTTAGCAATTTCGAGCAAACCCATGTAGTTTAGCGCTCCAAAACAGTTTCGGTTATTTGTTCGCCAGTGTGGACGTGGAAAAGTTTGCCGGCTGGATGAATCCAGTATCCTTCGCCGCTCGCTGGAACCGGAATCTCATCTATTTTGGCGACGGTAATGAACTGGCTTGTTTCAACGCCCGGAATGAGCTTGCCGATGTGCAGATGGATGTGGCACTGTGTCTGGACGCTGGGCGCGTTATACGCGATAGCCCACTGGTCGCCGAAGAGCGATTTCGCTTTTGCGATGGCGGCGGTCCACAACTCGGCGCGCTGCTGGCTATCCAGCAGATCGATGGAGCGCTGGTGCGTGCGGGGCAGAGCCAGCCATCGGTTGGGCTTGGTCGGATTAGCATCCTTCAGGAAGAAAACCTTGACATCCAGCGGTTGCTTCTCCGCTTCCCGGCACAGGCTACACTGGCGTGCTTCGAGAGTTTCCGGTCTGGACGGGTCGCAATTGCAGGTGACGAAGTCCGCGCGCAAGGCTAACGCTGCGAACAATACCGCGGGAATGAGGAATCGACGCACTCGCCACTCATTATACTTAAGACTTGTTTTCCTCAGTTCAGAAGCGCTGGGCGCTGCTGCTCCCCGGCGCCGCGGCGTTATACTTCCTTTACTTTTTCGGATTGACTCGAGCCGGCCTGGTTGGCCCCGATGAGCCACGCTACGCGGCTGTCGGTAAAGCCATGGCCGATACGGGCGACTGGGTCACACCCAAACTTTGGGGCGAGCCGTGGTTCGAAAAACCGGCGCTGCTCTACTGGATGACGGCCACCGGATTTAAAGCGCGGCTCGATCCAGATCTTGCGCCCCGGCTGCCAGTGGCGATCGCGAGCGTCGCATTCCTGGTCTTTTTTGGGGTCATACTGCGGCGCGAATTTGGCGGCCGGGCGGCGTTTTACGCGACCACGATCCTTGGGACTTCGGCCGGATGGCTCGCTTACAGTCACGTTGCCGTGACGGATTTGCCGATGTCCGCAGCCTTTGCTGCAGCGATGCTGGCGGTCATGAGTGGCCGGAGCCGCGTTCTAGCCGGTGTCCTTCTGGGCGTGGCCGTCCTCGCCAAAGGATTAGTGCCGCTGGCGCTCTTCCTGCCGGCGCTGTGGTTCTGGCGGAAACGAATGCCGGATCTCATGTTGCTGTTGGCGGTAGCCGTGGTGGTCGCCGCGCCATGGTACGTGCTTGTTACGCTGCGCAACGGCGCGCCATTTCTCGAAGACTTTTTTTGGAAGCAGCATTTCTCGCGCTACCTCACGGCGGCCCTGCAACATGAACGGCCGTTTTGGTTCTATGTGCCCGTTCTTATGGCAGGCTTCTTCCCCTGGACTCCCTTGATGTGGTTTTTGTTCGAAAAGCGGACCTATAAGGACGCTCGCGCCACATTCCTGCTTACTTGGCTGGCCTGGGGTTTCGTTTTCTTCTCGATTTCGCGCAACAAGCTGCCAGGTTATATGCTGCCGCTGCTCCCGGCCGCGGCGGCGCTCATAGGTATCGCAATCGCGGAGGCGAAGCTTCGAACGGTAAAGATGGCGTGCCTGCTCGGCGCCTGTGCTATTTTGCTGACGGTGACGCCCATGATCGTTGAAATATTGCCACCAGCGCTGGCGTCGGGCTTGTCGCACTTAGGCATGTTCGTCGTTGAAGTTTCTAGTGACTGGGTCATTCCGGTGTTGCTGATCGCGTTGGTTTGCGGATTCCTGGAGTGGAAAGGCCGTCGGGAGTGGGCGATTGGGGCTGTTGCGCTGCTGACCATGATCGCCGTGGTGCGCCTGGTGTCGGATGTCTACCCGGCATTGGATCGCGAGGCTTCGGCTCGGGTCCGTTGGCGTTCCGCCTCGGATTCAATAACTTGCGTGTCAAACGAAAACCGATCCTTGCGCTATGGTCTGAGCTATTACGCTGGCCGCAGCCTGCCAGATTGTAATTAAGGGCCAAATATAGTAATCTCTATAGGGATACTAGTATATGGCCACAACTGAAGACGCCATCCAAATCGAGAATCTCCAGCTTCAGACGGAAGCGGAGTACGACGCGACGGTGCGCGCGGATATCGAACAATTCCGCTCGCACGCCGAGAAGTTCGTCGCCGGAGAGATCACCGACGATCAATTTCGCGCCCAGCGTTTGCGGCGCGGCATCTACGGCCAACGCCAAGCGGGCGTGCAGATGATCCGGACCAAAATTCCCGGCGGTATTTTGACGGCGCCACAGATGGATCAACTCGCGTTGATCGCCGATGAGTTCGGCGGTGGCAAAGGACATCTCACCACGCGCCAGAACATTCAGTATCATTTTGTGCCGCTGTTGCGAGTGCCGGCATTGCTGCACGCGCTAGCCGACGTTCGGCTAACCACCCGCGAAGCCTGCTACAACACAGTTCGCAACGTGACTGCCTGCCCTTTAAGCGGGCTGCTGGAAGAGGAAGCCTTCGACGTGCATCCTTACGCGCGCAAGGTAGCGTTCGCATTCCTGCACAAAGAGCTCACCGACAGTTTGCCGCGGAAGTTCAAGATCGCATTTTCAGGCTGCAAAGAGGATTGCGTGTTGTGTGCGATCCATGACATCGGGCTGCGCGCGGTGATCCGCGACGGCAAGCGAGGCTTTCGAATGGTGGTGGGCGGCGGTCTCGGTCCTCTGCCGTGCGAGGCGCATTTGCTGGACGAGTTCGTGCCCGAGGAGCGGCTGCTCAACCGATGCGAGGCGGTCATTCGGCTGTTCAGCAAGCACGGGAATCGTCAAAACAAGAACAAGGCCAGATTAAAATTTGTTGTTCGAGAGCGGGGCTTCGATTGGGTGAAGGAGCAGATCGAGAAGGAATATCAGGATATTCTCACCAACGGGGGGATCCCGATGCCGGACACGGTCCCGGACGGGTTTGGTGGTTTTCAATCATCACCACCACCGCTGGGCACTGGCGACCTGTTGCCGGTTTTGGGGCCAAATGGTCACTCACACCCTGAATATGAGCGCTGGCTGCAGACCAACATTCGGCCGCAGAAGCAGACTGGGTACGCCATCGTAACGGTGAAAGTGGCGCAAGGTAATCTGACTGGCGATCAGATGCGAGGGCTGGCCGATATTTCTCGAAACGCTGGCGATGGACTCATCCGAGTGGCCGTGGATCAGAATATAGTGCTCGCTTACGTTTCCCTGCGCAGACTGCCCCAAATGTACAAGGCACTGGACGAAATCGGACTGGCGGACGCTGGGGCGCGCGAAATTGACGATGTTACGACATGTCCTGGCGCTTACAGTTGCAATCTAGGCATCACCAAAGCGATGAATCTAGGGGCTGCGCTGGCTGCGGAAGTCCGCGATTATCCGGATCCGCTGGTACGCAAACTCCAGATCAAAATCAGCGGATGCCCCAACTCCTGCGGGCAACACTGGATCGGCGACCTCGGTTTTTACGGCAACGCGCGTAAGATCGACGGCAAGGAGGTCCCTTATTATCAGATGCTGTTAGGCGGGGGCTACGATGAGGCCGGTCTAATGCGCTTTGGAGTGGCCGTCCAGAGCATACCGGCGAGATTAGCGCCCACTGCGGTTCGGCGGGTGCTGGAACATTACGTCGCGAACCGGCGGGCAGGGGAAACCTTCCGTGACTACGTACTACGCCACAAAGTGGAGACATTTCGTCTCATGACCAACGATTTGGCCAAGCCGGCTGAGACTTTTCCGGAGATGTATCAAGACTGGGGAGACGAGATGGGCTATTCTCTCAAACTTGGCCGTGGAGAATGCGCCAGCTGACTTGTCGCTGGGTTGGTTGGGCCCTCAGGTGTGTTAGGGCGACCCAACACACGCTTGTCCCACCCAACCTTGTTTTCTGTGAGCGTGGCTACCTGTGAGCCCGGCTACGCTTGTTTCAGACCGCTCAGGCTCTCTTAGAAGAGCGGGCGCTCTGAGTTTTGGCGGCCTCGATGAGAGCGCCATTCGCCATGGCGAAGGCCGGGATCGAGATCGATCGATCAACCAAGTCGGCCATTGCGTGCACGGCCAATCCTTCCGCTTCCTTGACGAAGTTAAGCATTTTATGCTCAGAATCGAAGTCCACGAAGACGCAGTCTCCGCCGCGCACTTGGTCGGTGGCAATGAGGTTCGACATGGGTTGAACCAGCAGCCGCTCGATGGCACGTTTGAGATGCCGGGCGCCGTACTTAAGATCGGTCCCTTCCTGTAGCAGGAATTCCTTAGCGCCGTCACTGGCTTTGAACACGAATGACTTCTCGGGCGCGGTATTGAAGATGCGCTGCTGGACCATGTTCAACTCGATGTCCAGGATCCTCTTAAGCTCGGAAGTTCCTAACGGTTTAAACGTAACAATCTTGTCCAGCCGGTTAATGAACTCTGGCGTAAACTTGCGCCGGGCGGCATCAACTCCGCTGCGGCCGATTTTGGCGCTCAGCTTTTCGTCTATCGTCCCATTTTGGCTCTGGCGGGACGTTTCGGAGGCATTGAATCCCAGCCGAGGATTCATCAAGGCGCTCATTTCGGTGGCGCCGAGATTACTGGTCATGAAGATCAGCGCGCGCGAGAAATCGACTTTGCGGTTGTCGCCGAGCGTCAGCGTTCCCTTGTCCAAGATTCCCAGCAGCAGATTCCATAGGGCATCCGAGGCCTTTTCGATTTCGTCGAAGAGAACGAAACTCAGCTTGATAGTCTCGGTGTGATACTGATTCAGCACTTCCTGACTCAATAAAGGATGCGTCTCGCGATGGCCCAGATAGCCGGGAGGCGAGCCGATCAGCTTGGCAATCTCGTGGCTGTGCTGGAACTCCGCGCAATCAATCTTGATTACGGCGCGAGGATTCTTCACCAGCGCTTCCGATGTGGCTTCCACGATGCGAGTCTTTCCGGAACCGGTCGGGCCCAGGAACAAGAAGTTCCCGATAGGACGCGAGGGAGGTGTCATCCCCGTCAGGTACATCTGATAGATGTTGACAATCTGTTGGATGGCTTCGTCCTGCCCCACAATCATGCGGCGCAAATTCGTCTCCAGCGTTTCCGCTTCTCGCCCTGTCCGCGAAGGATCTAAAGGAACGTTAACCCGTAGCATTTTCTGAGCCCCTTTCAACTACAACTCCCGACTTTTACAGAGCAAATGACGTGCCATACTGTCCTCAAGCCGCTAAAGCCTCATTTCAAAGGCCTTGATGGTCTGACCTCCACCCGGCTCACTAGCGTCCTTTCGGGCATCCTCAATAGCATAAGTACGATCTCCCCGATATCTTCTGGAGAGATCTTCCAATCCGCTCGAGCAGCGGCGGAACCGAATTTCGTATCAACGCTTCCAGGCATCACGTAACTGACTCTCACTTTGTCATATCGGTGATCCAGCATCATTGCTTCACTAAATCCGTTGAGTCCAAATTTCGACGCATTGTAGGCAGCTCCGCCAGCGAATGCGTTCCTGCCAGCCAAGCTGCTGATGTTGATGATGTAGCCGCCGCCACGGCGCTTCAACCTGGGAAGTGCTTCACGGCAGCAGTAAAAAACTCCTGACAGATTCGTGTCGAGCGTTCGCTGCCAGTCTTCGATGCTGAGGTCCGCGGTGCTCTTGAAAACGCCCACGCCGGCGTTATTCACAAGAACATCCAAACCGTCGAGTTCGTGATCGATCCAAGTAAACAGATCCCTTACCTCAGTGTTGCTCCTTACATCGGCAACTTTTCCAAGCACTTTACCTTTTGCCTTATTGGTGAGCTGGCTTACTGCGGTCTTCACGGTCTCATCAGTGCGCCCACAGATGGCCACGCTAGCGCCCGCGCCCAGTAGTGCTTCTGCCACCGCCAGTCCTATGCCGCGTGTACCGCCGGTGACCAGTGCATTTTTTCCCGCAAGAAATGTATTCATGGCTCTATGCTAAAACGGCCGGTGTGAGCGCGCGGATGCGATTTCGCGACGGAACGTTCTGTTTTCGCCGACTGCCGCGCTATCATGGATGTTTTGAAGGGAGTTTCGCCCATGCACAATTCCGTCCTGGTGCCGATGGTTGTCGAACAAACCTCGCGCGGGGAACGCGCTTTCGACATCTACTCGCGCCTGCTGAAGGAAAACATCATTTTCCTGGGGACGCCCATCGATGACAATGTGGCCAACCTGGTCATCGCCCAGATGCTATTTCTGGCGGCGGAGGATCCGGAGAAGGACATCTCGCTCTACATCAATTCGCCGGGAGGGTCCATTACTGCCGGACTGGCTATTCTCGATACGATGAATCTGGTGGAGCCGGACATCGTGACCTACTGCGTGGGACAGGCCGCATCCATGGGCGCGGTGCTGCTAGCCTGCGGAACCAAAGGCAAGCGCTACAGCCTGCCGCATTCGCGAATCCTGATTCACCAGCCTTCCATGAGCGGGCTGGGAGGGCAGGCGGCCGACATCGATATTTATGCGCGCGAGATCCTGCGCATGCGCGAATCGCTCAACCAGATTCTGGCCAACGCCACCGGGCAGCCGGTGGATCGCATTGCCCGCGATGTAGATCGCGATTACATCCTGGAACCGGACCAGGCGCTGGAATACGGCATGATCGATCGCATCATTTCCAACCGCGAATTGCAGCCGGTACCCACGCGGTAGTTACGCCGGTGACTGGCGAGCTTCGCATTTTCGCTGGTGTACTATTTGCCTGCGGCGCGTTCGCGCAATTGATCCCGACCGGGACGCCAGTACCTCGAACGTCGCTGCCCCCGGTCCTTTTCATCAATGGATTCGAGCTGGATTGCTCGGGCGTAACTTTTTCCAGTACCTTCGGAACCGCCGATCAAGTGCTCCAGGCCAATGGCGAGGTCAGCCTGTTCTTCGATATCTGCAGCGTCTCCGGCTCGCCGACCATCGAAGATCTGGCAGCCTCCCTGTCCACGTTCCTTGCAAATTTGCAGTATGTCGGCGGCATGCCGGTGGAACAGGTGGATGTGGTCGCGCACAGCATGGGCGGCCTGGTGCTGCGCAGTTATCTTAGTGGAAAGCAGAACACCGCCGGCACGTTCCAACCGCCCGCGCAGATTGATGTGCGCAAGGTGGTTTTCTTGGCGACGCCGCATTTTGGATCGGGCCTCGCGTTGACGTTCGGTATCACTCCTCAGCTTATGGAGATGGCCAGCGGGAGCACATTCTTATTCGAGCTCGGCACTTGGAATCAGGGGACTGACGATCTGCGTGGCGTGGATGCGATCGCCGCCGCCGGGAATGGCGGTACCGGCGAGGCTACCATGGCCGGCTTCGATGATGGGGTGGTCGCGCTTACCAGCGCGTCCCTCCGCTTTTATCAACCTGGCCGCACGCGCGTGGTGCCGTATTGTCACGTCAGCGGGGGCGGCATCGTGAGCTTCGCCGGCTTGTGCAGTTCGAGCGCGCAAGGCATCGCCGACATCACGTCCTCGATGCACGAGTCGGCCGAGATCATCGTATCGTTCTTCAATGGAACGGACGCCTGGCAGAGTGTGGGAGTGGCGGCGGAGAACGATCCATTCCTATCGGTGGACGGAGGGCTGATTGTCGAAGCGCACAATCCCGACGATACGCTGCTCAGTATGTCGTCGCTCAAAGCCACGTCCAGCACGGGCTTCTCGAAGCAATTGAACATTCCGTCGGGCGACGTGGCGTACACCGATCTTTTCCCCGCCGGAACTGTGACCCTGACGGCTATCGATCCACTGACCATCACAAATTCGGTGATGCTTCCGACCGGGGGAGTGGAGCCTTACGTTGTCAAACCAGGCCCGCAGATCGCGCGCGTGCTGCCGGCCGCGGCGAATGTTTTTCCGTTGAGTTTAGCACCTGGAATGTTTGTCGCGATCTATGGAGCGGTGCTCGCTGCGCAAACGGCGCAGGCTACCGGTCTGCCGTTTCCAACGCAGCTGAGCGATACGCAGGTGTCGTTCAATGGGACGCCGATTCCACTGTCCTACGTCTCGGCCCCGCAGATCAACGCCGTGATTCCGGACGACGCCAGTGGTCTCGGCACGCTCCTGGTCAGCAATGGTTCGGGAAAGCGCACGGTGAACGTCCTCGTCGAACCCGCCGTACCGGCAATTTTCACGCTGGATGGCTCCGGAACGGGACCTGCCGCGGCCATCAATGCTACCAACAACGGCGTGGTTTCGAGTAACAATCCACTGCATGCCGGCGATTACGTCGAGCTGTACGCTACCGGTTTGGGCGCGACCACTGCCCAGAGCGGTCTCGATTACGCCAATCAACAGCCGACGGTAACGATAGGCGGTGAGAATTGCCCGGTGACCTATGCCGGCCGCGCTCCCGGCTATATGGGATTGGATCAGATCAACTGCATGGTCCCCTCAGGACTGGGCGCAAATGCCGCCGCTCCTGTGGTGGTGACATCCGGCAACCGCAGCAGCAATGTTGCAAGTCTCGCGGTAGACTGATCCCGGCTGTGATAGATTGCCTGTGTGGCTGCATCACTGAGTGGGGCATTGGCGGACATTACGCTGCCCGATTCCTACGGCGTTCCGCTGCGGCTGGGCTCGCTATGGCAATCCAACCCGGCGGTGATCGTTTTCCTGCGCCACTACGGCTGAATCTTCTGCCGTGAGCACGTAGCGCAGTTGCGCGAACACGAAGCCGACCTCCGAAGCAAGGGCGCCAAGCTGGCGGCTATTGGGCTGGGAGATGCGCGCTACGCGGCGCTGTTCCGCGAGGAGACCGGCATCACATTCCCGTTGCTGATCGACGAGGAACGGCAGGCGTACCACGCCGCAGGTTTGAAGACCGCCAATCTCTTTCACCTGCTGCGCTCTGACAACTCACAGGCCCGCAAGCGGGCGCAGGCCGGAGGATTCCGACAACACAAACTGGGGCATAATCCGTTTCAACTGGGCGGCAGCTTTGTCTTTGCTCCGGGCAATGTCGATCGCTACGCGCACATCAGCAAGACTTTCGGCGATAACGGGTCTATAGAAGAGTTACTGGCCGCGCTGAAATGACGCTGGTGTTGCGGCTACGCTACTGCAAGGAAATCACCGCAACAAAAGGGGTCTCAACGCCGCCGACCGTGGCCTGCAGCGTAACATCACCGGTGCCGAGGCCCGCTCGAACCGTCAGGTTGATCTGATCGAGCCCGGCGCCCGACAAGCCCGTAAATCCCGGGGTCACGCTCAGGTTGTTGATTTGGAGCGTCACTGGATTGGTGGTAGGCGCGGCGCCGGAGAATGCCTGGCCGGCGAGAACTGTCGGACTGGTTGGCCCAAACCCAGTTCCAAAGAGCTCCAGAACGTCACCAGCCTTCGCAGCCACGGTTTGATAGCCGAGAGAAGTTCCGGTGGGCCCAACGATGTCGTACGTGCCTCCACCATAAGCTCCTGAGCCATCGCTTCGCAGAATGATGCCGGCCACATGATTGCCGTCGAGCGTGAAGAATGATGGGCCAAATTGAGCCAGCTTTACCGTAGACGTTGCACTCCCACCGCCGGTGGTGACCACAACCGGCACGGCGCCAGTGGCGGTGTCGTTGGGGACCTGTAAATTAATCTGTCCAGGGCTGACATAAGAGAGGTAGGCAGCTCTCCCATCAATTGTCACGCTGGTGCCGCCGAGAGATATCGGAAAGTTTCCCGTCCAGGTTGCCGGGACGCTGGCGAGATTGGTTCCGTAAATCGACACCCACTCGCCAGGCTGAACGATGGCGGGTGCGATGCCACCCGAAGGAATGACCGGCAGGGGCGCCGGCCCGCTACTGCCCGTCGTGATGGCCACCCCCAAGGGCGTGCTCCCCACCGGCACCGTGGCGACCACGGCATTGCTCGAGGTGTCGATCACGGTGACGGCACCGGGGCCGTTCCCAATGAGGTTGGTTGCAATTGCCACGTAAGCGCGCGTTCCGTCCGGCGTGATGGCGATCCCAGATGGGCCGGTTCCTACACCGACGGTGGCGACCACGGTGTTAGTCGATGTATCGATCACATTGACGGGGCCGTTTCCGCCGAAGCCGTAAGTTACTACATAAACCCGCGTGCCGTCCGGCGTGATAGCGACATTAAAGGGAGAGTCCTCAACGCTCGGCACGGCCACTGTAGCGACCACGGTGTTGCTCGACGTGTCAATCACAGAGACCGGGTTGCTGGGACTCGCCACGTAGGCATGCTTTCCGTCCGGAGTGATTGCAACACCCACCGGCCCCGGCACGCTCACCGTGGCGACCACCGTGTTGCTCGAGGTATCAATCACTGAGACAGACCCGCCTCCGGCGACGGCGCCCACGTTCGTCACATAAGCGCGAGTGCCGTCCGGCGTGATGGCCACACCACCGGGAGCCGTCCCGACGGCTACCTTGGCAGTTACGGTGTTGCTCGACGTGTCGATCACCCAGACGGAGTTGGCGTTGTCTCCGGTCACATAAGCGCGGGTTCCATCCGGGGTGATGGCGATCCCGCTGGGGTAGCCTCCCACCACCACTTTGGCGAGCACGGCGTTGTTGGAGGTTGCGAGCACTCAGACGTCGCCGCCACCGTTCGTCACATAGGCGCGCGTTCCATCCGGTGTAAAGGCTATCCCATTGGGCTGGGTCCCCACGGGGATCGTGTAAATCACGGTGTTGCTGGATGTGTCGATCACCGAGACGGAGTTGGAGGCGAAATTCGCTATGTAGGCGCGGCCTTGGGCATAGGCAACCTGGCTTAAACCCCAAAGCCCAACCAGCGCCAGGATGTATTTCTTGCCCATCCGATAGTCGCAAGTATACACCCGGTTGCCATCCAGTAATCCCGCTACTGCAAGGAAATCACGACACCAGAAGGAGTCTCGACGCCGCCGACGCTGGCTTGAAGCGAAACATCACCCGAGCCAAGACCCGATGGAATCGTCAGGTTGAGTTGATAAAGACCGGCGCCCGAGAGGCCGGCAAACGCCGGAGTTACGCTCACGTTGTTGAGCAAAAGCGTCACCGGACTGGTAGTGGGCGCCGCGCCGGAAAACGCTTGGCCGGCCAGCACTGTCGGATTGGTCGGCCCGAATCCGGTGCCGAAAAGCTCCACAACGTCGCCTGCCCTCGCGGCCACGGTTGGATAGCCGAGTGAAGTTCCGGTGGGCCCAATGATGTCGTAGCTGCCCCCACCGTAGGCACCTGAACCATCAGATCTCAGGATGATGCCTGCAACATGGCTGGCGTCCAGCAAGAAGAACGATGGGCCAAATTGAGCCAGCGTTACCGTGGATGTTGAACTCCCGCTGGCCGTGGTAACCACCACCGGCACGGCGCCGGTCGCGGTGTCATTCGGGACTTGCAAGTTAATCTGTCCGGGGCTGACAAACGAAAGATAAGCGGCTTGGCCATCAATCGTCACGCTGCTACCGCCGAGGGACAGCGGAAAGTTTCCAGTCCAGGTTGCGGTGCCGCTGGCCAGGTTGGTTCCGTAAATCGACACCCATTCGCCGGGCTGAATCGTTCCGGGTACGATGGCGCCCGAAGGGATGGCCGGCAGAAGCGCCGGCTCGGCGATCTCCAGGAGCTTTTCGCTCGCCAGGTTCAGCAGATCCTGTGCCGACGTGGCGACCGTGACCCCGCCACCCTCGACGACCTGGGCCGGCACGTTGACCTTCGCCTGAGCATATTGGATGTCCGCGGCATAAATTTGCAAATAATTGAGTGGGGCGGTGCCCTGGGTTCCACCGAACGATGAGGCGGCCGCGGTGCCATTGAAGTAATCATTGAGGACGTTGTATTCCGCCTGTTCCGGCGGGATCAAGTCCTGGCCAGGGACGTTACTGAGTTGCGTGTAGCTTGCCAGGCCGGCTTCGGTGACGCCTGGGGCAAGGCAGGCCTGCGGAATACATGCAACAGGAATGCATCCTTGCACAAAGCAGCCCGGCGGAATACTGCACGCGGCGGGCGTGTCGCTGGAGTTGGGAGGGAACGTACTGGTGCAGCCTTCCTGCAAAGTGAAATTCGCAAAAGACGTGTTGAACTGCGACCCGCCCAGGATTTGAGCCGAAGGCGCGGTCAATTGCGCGGTTCTCTGCGATAGTAGTTTCACACTGGCGACATCCAGGTTGATGCCAACGCGCGAGGCTTCCATCCCGCTTTCCTGGGTGGCTTTGGCGTTAGCGCCACCGACGGTGGGATCCACGAAGTGGGACAGGATCGTGGTCTCGGCTGCGCAATCCATGTCAGGTGCGCTGGTGCAGTCATTGCTGAAGGCAGTGGGGATCGTGAAGGGGCCGCCTGCGAAATTGGGTAAGCCGTCGCCGGTGGTGGCGACCAGCGTCACGCCGCTGAAGACCTGCCCGTACATATCGATCGCCGCGTTCCATTCATCAATGAACGCCTGATCCGACCTCTGGTACGCCGCCATACCCGGATACTGAAACGCCAGCAGTTGAAGCCACACTTGGTTCGGCGAAAGGTCTCCGAACTGGGATTGGGAGAGAGCAGTGCCATTCGGCAGGAGCATCTCGGCTGACGCGGCAGTGGGTCCCGCGACTGCGATGGAGACGAAGGCCGGGTTTGACCCATAGCGCGCGGCCAGCGCCGTCAGGAAGGTTTTCCAAGTGCTCTTGTAAGTGGGGTCCCAAGGCAACGGAAGCTCCATGCTGTCGCCGCCTTCCACGAAAGCTTCGAAGGTGACTTTGCTGCAGGTGGTCAAAGGAGCAGGAGTGGGGAATTGAAACAGCGGGTCGCAGGAGGGAAGCTGACTCAACAGCCATTGGGGCGACTGAAAGCCCGCACTCACGATGAGCTGGATGGTCTTCTGTGTGAGGGCCGGATTCTGGGCGTTCCACGCGGCAGCCGCGGCGAAGGCGTCGTCCACGTAGTTCCAATCGTAAGCGTTGGCGGAGGACGGCGGATTGGGGTTCAGAGTATCCCAGTGCACCTGCAGCGTCAGCCCGGAGATGGCAGCGTTGCCAAGGAGATCCAGGTAAAGATTGTTGAAATAGGCGCTCAACGCGGCTGGCGTGATCGAGGGATTGGCGTTCTGCTGCTGGTTGATATTGTTCTCGATGTTGACCACAGCGTAGACGCCGCGCGGCCGACGTGGCGCCTGCTGGGCCTGCGCGGTGACCGCCAGCACAAGAAAACTCAGTACGGGAGCGCGCCTTACCGGACAAGCCATGGTTGCCTCCTCAGCTAATCCACCTCGTTACTCTATCCTGAATTGCCGACGCCTGTGGCTAGCATCCTGCTAGTAATTCAGCCGCGGTCAACGCATAGATTTGCGCGCATTGCACAATGCGATCGATGGGAACAAATTCGTTCGGCCCGTGCGAAACCGTGAGCAATCCGGGGCCATAGGCGAAGGCCGGAATTCCGCGCTCGGCGTAGAACCGGATCTCGAGCAGCCCGGGGCACATCTCGAATTGGGGCGGCTGGCCAGTGATCTCGGCGATGTTCTTCGCCAGCGCCAGCGCCACCGGATGGTCTTCCGGCACGCCGCAGGATCGTCCTTCTTGCAAGGTTTCTATTTCGAGATCGATGCCACGGGTACGCGCCTGCTCGAGCACGGCGAATAGGCGCTGCTTTTCGTGATCGAAACTCTCTTCGGGATTGAGGCGGCGGTCGACAGTGAACGAGCAGCGATCCGGCACAACGTTGAAGTTGGTTCCGCCCTCCGTACGGCCGCCCAGCATCAGGATGGATCGGCGCGCGGCATCGGGGGCGATGTGAAACGCAGTGGTCCGCTTTTCCACTTCTGTCTTCAGGGCCGTCAACGCCTGGGCAACTTTTAGCATCCGGTCGAAAGCATTGAGACCCTCGTGTTGGCGGCCGACGTGGGCAGGCTTGCCCTTCACGGTGATCCGCAGCGTAATAGCGCCGCGATTGGCGTTCCACACCACGCCGCCAGTGGGCTCCGGCGTCAGCATGGCGATGGCGTTCTGTCCCAGTAAACCGTGCTCGGCGAGATAATGGGAACCTCGGGGTCCGGCCGTTTCCTCATCGGGAACGAAGACTAAGCCGATGCGGCCGTCGATCGGAGCGCCGCAATCCTGAAGCGATCGAGCCGCGTAGATCATCGCCGCTAAACCGCTCTTCATGTCTGACGAGCCTCGGCCAAACAGATTCGCGCCCGTTACCGAAGGCTCGAACTGGGTAGAACTTTGGGCGGGAACGACGTCGTAGTGGCCGCTGAAATAGAGGGTGCGATCACCAACGCCGCAGAAGCTCAGAACGCAATCGCCTTCGACGCGCGTGTCCGCGAAACCGAGTTCGCCCAGCCGGCGGCAAAGCAGTTTGACCGCGTCGTCATAGCGGTTGCCGGGCGGATTTTCGGTGGGGATGGCGATGAGGTCTCGTGTCAGATCCAGCATCGCGTCGCGGTAACCGGCGACAGCCTGTGTGATGTTGGAATGCATCGGTTAATCTTAAAGAGAGTGTCCCACAGCGTTACACGCCGAAACTTTCTGGCAACGACGGCGCTCGGTTCGGCTCGAAGCCGGGCTGCGGGCCGCAATCGCACGGTGGTCTTCATCTGCATGGATGGTTGCGATCCGGCGTACCTGAAACTGAGCGACGTTCCCAATCTGAAGCGCATGATGGCAGCCGGGATATATCGCGAAGGCCATTGCGTGATGCCGTCGGTCACCAATGTCAACAATAGTTCCATTGCAACTGCCTGCTTGCCGCGCGAGCACGGCATTACGGGAAATTACTATTACGATCGGGCGACGGGAAAAGGAACGTATATGGAATCGCCCGAGTTCCTGCTGCGGCCCACCATATTCGAAAAAGCCCACGCAGCCGGGTATCGGACGGCGTTCTTGTCGTCCAAGGGTAAGCTGCTCGAGCTGCTTCGAAAAGGGGCCGATATCGCGGCGGCGGCCGAGCAAGCTCCGCCCGAGCTTCAGAAATTTGCCGGTCCTCAAGCCGACGTTTACTCCGCCGATCTGAACTACTGGACCTTCCGCGCCGCGCGCCACGTGCTCCGCTCCGGTTACAATTTTTTGTACCTGTCCACGACCGATTACATGATGCATACCTATGCGCCGGATCAGGCGCCATCCCTAGAGCACATGCATCAAGTGGACAAGCTGCTGGGTGCGATTGTCGACGACCATCCGGACATCGAAATCTATATGAGCGCCGACCACGCCATGAACGCGAAGTCGAAAGCTGTGGACTTGGGCCGTCTACTGGCGCGTGAAGGGCTGGCTGCCGTGGCGGTCCCCATCATTAAAGACCGCTATGTGAAGCACGCTCAGAATCTAGGCGGCTCGTCCTATATCTACGTCAAGGATTCAAAAGATCTCGACAGGACTGCTTCGGTCCTCGGACAGCATCCGGGCGTCGAGCAGATTCTTACGAATGCGGACGCCGCTTCGAAATTCATGCTCAAAGCCGATCGCATCGGCGATTTCATGGTGCTAGCCAAGAAAGATTACGTCTTCGGCGATCTGGACGCGGTCGAAAAGGATGTTAAGATCCGCTCGCACGGATCGCTACACGAGTTGATCGTGCCTATCCTGTGCTACGGCCGAAAGGTAGATCCCGCCGGCTACGAGTACAATTTCGACATCACGCGGCGATTTAACTTCGACGCCGATTGAGAATTCCGCGGCCACATTCCTGGACGTCAATGCACTGGCACTTCTGCGCTCGTTCGAGAAGACCTCGCATGAGGGCGGTCCGCTGAGAAAGGGCTTCGAGTTCATCGATCTTTTTACGGCAAAGCTTCTGCATGCGCTGCGATAAGGACACCTCACCCGCCTTGCCGAAAAGCTCACGGATCTCGTCCAGCGTGAATCCGCATTCCTTGGCCCAATCGAGCAGAGCCAGCCGCGGCATAATGTGCTGGTCATATCGACGCTGGCCGCCAGAGCGGCCGGGCTTTGGAAGCAGGCCCGCCTTCTCGTAAAAGCGAATGGCCGAGGCGCGCATACGGGCGTGCCTGGCAACCTCTCCAATGGTCATCAAAACAGCAGTCGTCATGGATTACTTAAAGTCTACTTGAAGTGTATTCACAAAGTGTTTACTTGACTTAAAGTGCAGTTTAAGTCGGATGATCAAGACATGAAACAATTAGCTCCAATGCTTCTTGGCGTGCTGGCCTTGGCCGCTCAATCCCCGGCCGGTCAATCCGTATTCGCTTGCAACCTCAAAGCGTTGCAACCCAAGGAACGCCAAAGTCACGATCGCCTCACCGCACAACTGAAGTCCGCGGCCGTCGCGCGGCGTGAGCTGCCGGATGGCTACTCGTTCCAGATGGATACTGGAAAGGTCTCTATCGCCCAAGTGGCCGAATGGGCCGTGCTGGAACGCAAGTGCTGTCCATTCTTTGACTACCAGCTCGATCTACACGGCGAAGAGAATACCCTCTGGTTCACCCTTAAAGGGCGCGAAGGCGTGAAGAGGTTTATCGAAGTGGAAGTTCCTTGGGCTAGATGACCATTGCGGCCGGCTGGCGGATCTCCATGCAGCCCTTGCCGGTGGGCAGCATCTTTCCGGGATTGAGCCGGCAGGCCGGATCGAAGAGATTTTTAAGGCGGCGGATCATATCCAGGCTATCGTCGGAGAACTGCTCGGCGATCAACTCCATCTTTTCCATACCGACGCCGTGCTCGCCGGTGATGGAGCCGCCCTGGGCAACGCAGAATCGCAAAATCTCATCGCCGGCCGCTTTGGCGCGCTCCAGTTCGCCCGCATGGTGCGGGTTGAAGAGGATGATGGGGTGCATATTGCCGTCGCCGGCGTGGAAAATGTTGCTGATGGTAAGGCCGTACTTTTCGGCAACGTTCTGGATGTGGCGGAGCGTAGGCGCGACCTTGGTTCGCGGGACGACGCCATCCTGCACGTAATAGGACGGACTGACGCGGCCGACCGCGCCGAATGCGTTCTTGCGACCTTTCCACAACAGCTCGCGCTCTTCGGCCGATTTCGCCACGCGTACCTCACGCGCGCGGCATTGCAAGCAAGACGCCTCCAACTGCGCAGCTTGTTCTTCCACCGCTTCCTTCAAACCTTCCAACTCGATCAACAACACCGCCGCAGCATCCATTGGATAGCCGGCATGCGTGGCTTCCTCCACCATGCGAAGCATCACGCCGTCCAGCATCTCGATCGCCGCCGGAGTAATGGCGCGGGCGGTGATCTCGGCTACCGAATCGGCGCAGTCGTCCACGTGGTCGTAAATTGCGAGGATGGTCTTGACCATCTCGGGCTGGCGCATCAATCGGACTGTGATCTTGGTCGTTAGCGCCATGGTGCCTTCGGAGCCCGTGAGGAGTCCGGTGAGATCGTAGCCGGGGAGATCTGGCGATTTGGCGCCGGTGGTTATGGTGGTTCCATCTTCGAGGACCGTCTCGATTCCCAGCACATGATTGGTGGTGACGCCATAACAGAGCGTGTGCGGGCCGCCCGCGTTTTCGGCTACGTTACCGCCGATGGTGCAGGCTTTTTGGCTGGAAGGGTCAGGCGCGTAGAAATAGCCTTGACGCTCGACTGCTTGGGTGATTTCCAGATTCACCACGCCCGGTTCGAGAACGGCCCGTTCATTGTCGAGATCGATTTCGAGTATGCGGTTCATGCGCGCAAACGAGATGACGATGCCGCCCGCGCGCGGAATCGCACCGCCGCTCAGCCCGGTGCCGGCGCCACGGCCCACGATTGGCAGATTGTGCTCTTTGGAAAGACGGACAATGGCGGCGGCTTCCTCGGCCGATTTCGGAAACACTACCAGGTCCGGGCGAGCCTTGTCGACACTGCCGTCGTATTCGTAGAGCCTTAGATCTTCGGCGCGGGAAAGGTAGCCGCGGGGGCCGAGCAGCTTATCGATGGCTGTCAGCATCGCGGGCGGCATCAGTGTTTCGGTGTTCAACTGGTCGCCTAGGTTTCTGTGGACGCTTCCCATCGATCGACGATGGGCTTATGAAACAGGGCTTTCATCACGCCGTCGGAGTCAATGAAAACAAGATAGCCTTCGGGTTCATCATCTTGGATTGCTTGCAGCGCATGCACCATCTCGCTCTCGCCGCTCTTATAGTGGACTATAAATCGCTTTTCGGCCATGATCTTCCCATCTCCGTGTAACTGGCATTCGTCCGGCGGACACCAATTATATACACGCAGCATCGTGTCCCGATCCAGACGATGCGCAGCCACTCGCAAGAAGATCTCACGTTCATTGGCTAGGGAATGAGTCTGGCGTTCGTGCGCCTCCGCCGTACGCCACAACATTTCATTCATCTGGAAGACTCCCGCCGTCTTCTGTGCCGGCGTCATCTTCCGCTGCAGATCAATGAACACTTCCAGCGCCTTGGGGTCCGTGTCGAGATACCAATCGAGAGGGTGCGGCATGCTAGAGCAGGGACTTCACGTACGCCACCAGCTCCGGATCGGTCCACGGGATCGGCTGGCCGTTGCGGTCCGGCAGGCCGGCATATTTGCGGACCACTTTGCCATTGCTATCGATGATATAGCTTTCCGGAAATTTAGAGGTTCCGTACAGCGCGCTGATGTTTTCTTCAGGATCACGCGCGGTTTGAAACGACAACCGAAAGCGCTTGATGAAGTTCTCATAGAGGTCCGGCCTGCGGTCCACGCTAACACCTAAGACCACTACGCCCGAGCTGGCCAGCATTCGTTGAAACTCGCTCAGTGAGGGCGCTTCCTGAACGCAAGGGGCGCACCAGGTGGCCCAAAAATTCACCACCAGCACCTTCCCGCCGAAGTCGCGGGGCGAAATCTGCTTGCCGCTGTCGGTGGTAATCGTGAAATTGGGTGCGCGATCCCCCTGCTGAACGATATGATCCTGCATCGTGTAGACGATTACGAAAGCCAGTGCCAGGGTGAGCACTCCGATGCCAATCTTGATTGCTTGATCTACTTTGGAATGAGTCATTTCGATACCTGCCAGCGCCTGCGGTTCCTCTTATAATATTAGAGTATCCTAAACCCGACTTCAAACATCCGATATTAAGGAATGCTGATCACTCGCCGGGCTGAATTCTCTGCATCGCACATTTGTAGCCAATCGTCTCTGACGGCTGAGCAGAATCGCGAACTATACGGAGCGGCGGCCAATAAGAATGGCCATGGCCACAATTACGTCCTGGAAGTGACGCTGGAAGGCGATCCCGATCCGGTGACGGGGATGATCTTCGATTTGAAAACGCTCAAGGAAGTGATCCAGAAGAATGTGATCGAGCCGATGGACCACCGTTTCCTGAACTATGAAGTGCCGCCCTTCGACAAGATCGTCCCTACGGCGGAGAACCTGGCAGCCGAGATCTGGAAGCGGCTCGAGCCGCCATTAAAGGGCGAACGAGCCCGATTGAAGAATGTCCGGCTCTATGAGACCGAGGATCTGTACGTGGATTATGGAGAGGCGACATCCGGAGCAAACCGATGACACGGGTCACCCGCCGCTACAAGTTCGCCGCCTCGCACCGCCTCAATTCCGGCCAACTTTCCGAACAGCAGAATGGCGAGCTGTACGGGAAATGCAACAACCCCTATGGGCATGGGCATGATTACGTGCTGGAAGTGAGCGTCACCGGGCCCTTGAATGCCGTCTCGGGCCAGGTGGTGAATATTCTGGCGTTAGACCGATTAGTCGAGGAGCGGATCCTGCGAGATTTCGACCATCGCTATTTCAACGCCGACGTGGCGGAGTTTTTGGGCGACCTGGTCCCGACGTCGGAAAATATTCTGCGTGTGATCGAGAATCGGCTGAGCACGCATTGGCGAGGAGCGTTCCCAGGCGATGGGCCGCGACTGGAAGGGATCCGGCTGCAGGAGACCAAGCGAAATCGATTCGAATTGAGGACGAATTGAAAGCGATGAAGCCCAACGAAGTTGTTGTCAAAGTGATGCAACCGAAGCAGGATGAAGAATCCATTGCTTCGATGATGAGGAAGATCCTGTCCAGGATCGGCGAGGATCCCTCGCGCGAGGGGCTTATTCGCACGCCCGACCGGGCCGAGAAGGCGCTGCGCTTCCTGACCAGCGGTTATCAGACCGATGTGCAGAGCATCGTCAACGGCGCTTTGTTCAACCAGAAGGTCGACGAGATGGTGGTGGTGAAAGACATCGAGTTCTACAGCATGTGCGAGCATCACCTGCTTCCCTTTTTCGGCACCATGCACGTCGCTTATTTGCCGAAGGACAAGGTTATCGGCTTGAGCAAAATCCCGCGCATCGTGGACATGTTCGCGCGCCGGCTGCAACTTCAGGAGCGGCTCACGCAGGACGTCGCCCAGACCATTCAGGAGGTGCTGGAGCCGAGGGGCGTGGGCGTGATCTGCGAAGCGCGCCACTTTTGCATGATGATGCGCGGCGTCGAGAAGCAGCACTCCGGCACCGTAACCAGCGCCATGCTGGGCGCTTTCCGCGAGGGCAAGGAAACGCGCGACGAGTTTCTGTCACTCGTGTCGAACAGGAACCATCCGTTCTATTAGAAACAGCGTGAGGGTCTAGAATCGACGCCGATGGTCTAAAATCAAACGTAGATGGTCCAAACTTCGCGCGAGTTCCAAGCCGGACCCGATCCATTCGGCCGCACCTGGCAGGTGCATTTCAACTGGCTTCAGACCGGCATCTCTATTCGTCATGCCGACACTGTGGATGTGAAGTTCGCCGCCGCGCCGGAAGGCGAGCAGTTTGAGGAGCGCGTTATTGCACTACCTCATCCAGTTCTGTTGGCGGTGAGCGATAAGGTGGGCCATCCCCTAACCGACGCTTGGTGCCTGAAAATCGCCGCGCTGCATTTGAAGCACATGATCGAATCGGGCGAGGATTTCGAAAAGACGCTGGTGACGGCGATGCCCGAGGAGATCGACAGATACGCGCGGCAATTGCAAGATGCCCTCGTTGCCAAGAGGTAGCCTGCGCGCACCGACAGCCCTCTTCGTCTACGGTACGCTGCGGCGCGGTTCCAAAATCAAAATCGCTCGCCTGTTTCATGCTAACGCTGAGTTCCTGGGTCCGGGCCGGATGCAGGGGCGTCTGGTACGCTCGCATCCCCACCGGGGTGTGGTGCGTTCGGAGAAGTCGGGCGAATGGATTGTGGGCGAGATTTTTCAGCTGAACGACCCGAACAAACTGCTGCCGATCCTGGATGAGTACGAGGGCTCGGACTACCGGCGCACTAGCGTGCCGGTGGAACTCGAGTCGGGCAAACGGCTTCGAGCGTGGATGTATCTGCTGAAGCGTTAATCCGGGACGCCACACGCAACCGCTACAATTGAGGGCAGCGAGACTATATGAAAGTGTTCATCTCATATGGCAGCATTGGCGATCAAGTCACAGCCCTTCGTCTGCAGGCCCTGGCGGCTGTCAATGGCTTGACCGTCTACGTGCCACCCGCCTATACTCGCCAAAATGTACCGGCCATCCTTGGGCCGGAAGCGCGCCAAAAACTGAATGAAGCGGACGTCATCCTAGGGGTTGTAGGAGGAGCCGCCTGGTCGGAGGCATGCACTCAGGAGTTGAACGCCGGAATCGAGCTCAGAAAGAACATGATTGTAATGTCGGACCCCTTACTCGCGCCGATGCTACAACCGCACTTCGGTTCTAGTCTGGTTGTGATGGATCCGGCTAATCCGGATCAGGCGGAAATCGACATGGTGCGATACCTCAAATCTATCAATGCAGAGCAGAACGCGAAAAAAGCACTGCTGGCCTTGGGCACGCTGGCTTTGGGTTTGCTCATTTTTACGCCCGCCGATCAACAGTAGTTCGCATGCAGCGCCCCGCTGCACCATCGACAGTTCCTGCGTCGTTGCTCTCGACCACCTCGATCTCCTGCCTCAACTCACCTTTCTCTTTTCTCATGTGCTCGTCCCCAAGGCCGTTCGAGCAGAACTCTTGAAACGCCGAGCCACCAAAGATCGGTTGCAGTCCTTCTTTAACAGGTATGCCTTCCTTGAGCGGTGCGATGGCTATGAGAAAGGTACGGTCGATTTTCTTCTTGCAGAGCGTGCCCGGCAGGGCATGAGGGATCGTGGTGAGGTTGAGGCCATTGTGCAGGTTTCCGAAATCGGCGCAACGGTACTTGTGGATGATCGATGGGGGCGAAAGCTGGCCACGCGGTACGACCTTGATCATCACGGTACCTTTTGGGTTCTGCAACGGTTCTACCAACTAGGACTAATGTCAGCGCAGGTATCGCGAAACAGTCTTGCATCGCTGCGGACTCGTGGCACGCGGCTTCCATGGAAGGCGGTTGACGCGTGGCTGGCCCGAATCGGTGAGGCGCCGCTTTGATTCGGCTTAATCTAATTCAGGAAATACGTGCGGTACAGCGTATCGCGCTGTTTAGGTATAAACCCGGCATCGCGGATCAGGCGCCGCAGCTGCTCTTCGCTGGCGCGGTGATGCGCTCCCGCGGCCGAAACCACATTCTCTTCGATCATGATGCTACCCACGTCGTTGCCGCCGAATCGCAGCCCCACCTGGCAGGTCTTCAATCCCGGGGTCACCCATGACGACTGGATATTCAGAATATTGTCCAGGTAGATGCGCGAGATCGCCAGCACTTTCAGGTACTCGACGCCGGTCGCCTCTTCCTTTACAAACTTGCCGAGCGAAGTATTCTCCCGCTGAAACGACCAGGGAATGAAGGCCGTAAATCCGCCGGTCTCTTCTTGGATCTGGCGCACGATATCGAAGTGATTCATGCGCTGCTCGATGGTCTCGCCGCAGCCGAACATCATGGTCGCCGTGGTTCGCATGCCGAGAGAGTGCGCGGTCCGATGCACGTCGATCCAGTCCTGCGCGGACGATTTTAGCCGGCTGATCCGGCGGCGGACGTCGTTGTCGAGAATCTCCGCGCCACCGCCGGGAATCGATTCCAGTCCCGCATCCCGCAATCGAGCGATTGTGTCGCGCAGACTGAGACCGCTCACTTCGGCGATATTCACGATCTCCGGCGCTGAAAAACAATGGTTCCAGATCTTATCGCCGAACCGGGTCTTAATCGATCGCAGCAGATCTTCATACCACTCGATCTTCAGCTCCGGATGCAGCCCGCCCTGCATCAGGATGCCGGTTCCTCCGAGATCGATGGTCTCCTGAATCTTGTCGAAGATCACTTCCTTGGGATGCACGTAGCCTTCGGCGTGTCCCATCGGCCGGTAGAATGCGCAGAAGCTGCAGTACTCGGTGCAGAAGTTGGTGTAGTTAATATTGCGATCGATGATATAGCTGACGATGCCGTGAGGATGCAGCTTTCGCCGGACCGCGTCGGCCGCCATTCCGATCCCGATCAAGTCGTCACTATGAAAGAGGTCGATCGCTTCTTCACGCGTCATCATACCGATACCTTCTCCGCCGGCGCTAAATTGCGTAGCTCTGAGGCGTACTGTAGAAAAGTAGTCAGACCAGCGTACTCGCGCTGGCCCAATTCAAACACTATATTCCGGGTGAGATACTCGCGCACCAAAGCTTCAGAAAGCCTCAATTTCCTGTGCCACTCTTCAACGATATCGTCCATGTGCTGGAGGCCGAAGTGCAGCGAATCGGTAAACGGCTTCGGATCTTGCCGGGGAACGCCGGCACGCGCCGCCCAAACCGCAAACACCATAGGCAGCCCCGTCATCCCGGTCCACTCCTGGCCCAGATCCAGCACATGGAACGGAAGTGTTGAGGGATCGAGCAAGAGCGCCGTATCGCCGATAATCAGGGCCGCGTCCGCATTTTCCAGCATCTTGCCGATATGCGGGGCCTGCGGCCAATGCTTAGGCTCGACGCCATATTTTCGCGACAGGATGATGCGGCTTAGCGCCACCGAAGTGCGCGATGTCGAATCGGTCGCGAGCGAGCGAATTTCCGCGAAAGGCACTTTCGAGATCAGGAGAATGCTGCGAACCGGCCCATGGCAGGCGACGCCGGCGCCACGGATGATATCCAGCTTCTGGCGGTTCAGCTCCACGGCGGGCACGATGCCGATATCGGTGCGTCCATCCTCCAACCGGTCCGCGCATTCGGCGGGAATCGCAAAAGACAGATCGAACAGGCCGCGTTGTTCTCCGTGCTGCATGCCCCAGACCAATGGGACGGTGTTGAGATAGCTGACTACCGATACGCGAGGTTTTGTTTCAGGATTCAAAAACCATATTAGCAAGCAGCCGGATGACAGCTGGGCTAGTCGCTATAAATGAAAAATGGGTACCGGTCAACCGGGAGGGAGGCGTGCTTCACCGCCAGGCACCAGGACTGCTCGCCCCGGTTCTCGGTATCGTACCCGTTGTCTTCCAGAAACGTCAGCAACGGCAGGTGAGATGAATATTCATCGATGAAGGTGGTGAAAAGCTGCGTTACTTCGAACCCCGCGGCGCTTACGGCCTCTCCCAGTTCGTGCGCCGTGTATTCGCGGACGTGACCGACATCCGGCGGCTCGCCTTCAACCGGCCTCTTATACAGAAAAAAGATCTGCGGATTGTCGTGCCCATCCAGCGTTTTCGCGACGCTGGTGATGCTGCCGACGTTGGGCGTGGTAACCAGCAAATACCCCCCCTCGCGCAGGACGCGCCGCGATTCAAGCAACAGATGCATCGGATCGTAAAGCAGATGCTCGATGATCTCGCCCGCCACCACCAGATCGAAATGCCCGTCCGGATAGGGGAAACGATCGCGTTCGGCGTCGAAGTGGTCGACCTCGCAGGTGAAATCGCCGTCGGGGAACGCAACACGCTTGTGATCCACCCGGCCTGTCGTTCCGTAGTACGCGCCGCGGACTTCGTGATAACCGCACAGCCGCTGAAGCAGGGGGGTGATCTGCATATAACAGCCAAGTTCGAGCACGCGGCCGGTCGTTCCGGGTGGCGGAACGAGAGCCAAGGTACGAGCCAAGCGCGGAATATGCTTCTTCAGGTAAGCCTTCGCTCCTTCATCCCGCATTTCGAGCGCGTGCAGCGCCGCCTCCGCCTCGCGCAGTTTGGTGGAGTCGAAGGGCGCCGGTGAAGCGTGGTTGTGCGTCGAACCGAGATGATAGTTCAGACGCCGCAGCAGATTTCTCAGGACTCTGACGTACGCTGGAGGCCTGCGCCCGGTCGGCATCTTATGCACCCTCCTTAGGCTTATGCTGGCTCCGCCATTCACGCGTCGGATCGTCATCCGGATCGGGCGTTTCCTGCGGGGGCCTCTGCGCTTCCGGCACATGCCGCAAATTCACGCGTATGCGCGTCCAGGTGGATGACCGGCCTCTCATCGAGTCCACCAAAACATCGTCGACCGCGAGTAGCTTGGCCACCTCCGGATGCTCGCTTTTCCATCTTTCCAGACCAGCCAGCGCAGCGTTTTTGTCGGGAGAGTTCGCCACCACTACCAGCGGCATCTTGATGCGGGGCGCTTTGGACGCCGGCTTGGCCCCGGCAGATTTGGTGCGCGATGGCGCCACGCGCGGCGCTTCGCCTTCCATCTTGCGAAAATGCGGAGGCCACGGCGCGTCGGCAATACCGGCGGCTTCGTCTCTAGCGGCAAGTTCCAGCAATTTTTCGAGCGAACCGGGCGAGGCGTTCATGCCCGCGTGCGGATTTCCCGCCCGCTGGAAGCGCTCGGGTACTGTCAGGATCGTGAAGTCGGACGGCTCGCAATCGGGAACCTCATCCCAGCTAAGCGGCGTGGAGACGCGGGCGTCGGGAACCGGGCGCACCGAATAAGCCGAGCACGTGGTCCGATCCTTCGCATTCTGGTTGTAGTCCAGGAACACGCCATGGCGCTCTTCTTTCCACCATTTCGAGCTGGCCAGGGACGGTACGCGCCGCTCCACGGCACGGGACAGCGCCACTGCCGCGCGGCGCACTTCGCCGAATGTCCAGCGCGGCTGGATACGCACGTTCACGTGCATCCCGCGGGACCCGCTGGTTTTCGGCCAACCGCGGAGGCCCATCTCATCGAGCAGCGCTTGCACTTCCAGCGCGACTAGGCGCACATTCGCCCACTCAACGCCCGGCCCGGGGTCGAGATCGACTCGCAGTTCATCCGGATGTTCGAGATCGGCCGAACGCACCGGGTGCGGATGCAGCTCGATGCAGCCCAGATTTACGATCCACGCCAGCCCCGCCGCATCGTCTACCACCAGCTCCTCGGCGGTGCGTCCGGAAGGGAAGGAAAGGGTCACTGTTCGCAGCCACGGAGGGCGGTCCGCCGGTGCGCGCTTCTGATAAAAGGCTTCTGCCTCGGCGCCGTTCACAAAGCGCTTGAGGACAATAGGACGGTCCTCGATACCGGCGAGAGCTCCAGGCGCGACCGACAAGTAGTAACGGACCAGGTCGAGCTTCGAAGCTTTGGTCTGCTTCGAGAAATAAAGTTTGTCGGGATGCGTCACTCGTACTTCGCGTCCATCGATCGACAGCACCTCAGCGGCGTCTTCCTTCTTCACAAAATCAGATTAGCTTTAAATGAGCGAGCTCTGCCCTCGTGGCATTGGACCGTCGATTGCAAATGTCATGTACATGGATTGGACTCCTGGTGGGGTTAGTAACGACATTGAGGATCGGCGAGACGACAGTGGAGGCGGAGGAGGCTTCTCAGGATTCGGCTTGCCGCACTTAGGCATCGGGGGAATTCTACTGCTGAGGATTCTCAGCCTGGTCTTCCATCACAATTTCTTTGCGTTATTCATGGGCGGCGGTACCACCGAGGATCCAACGGTCACATCCAGTCCAGTCTCGGGGGCTGCGCAGAATACCGAGGTTCAATTCGTATCATTTGTTCTCGACGACGTGCAAGCCACTTGGCAGAATTTACTTCCGGCTCAAGCCGGCAAACAATACCGGCATGCCAAGCTGGTGCTTTTCCGGGATTCCATCGACTCCCCTTGTGGGCTGGCTGAAAGCGCAACCCGGCCGTTCTACTGTCCCGAAGATGAAAAGGTTTACCTCGATTTAGGCTTCTTCGATCAATTGAAGAACCAGTTTGGAGCTCCCGGCGAATTCGCGCAAGCTTACGTGATCGCCCATGAGATTGGACATCACGTGCAGAAGATTCTCGGAATCGAAAGCAAGGTGGAGCGCATGCGCCAGAGCAACCCGTCCGAAGCGAATCCACTGTCCGTGCGCGTTGAACTGCAAGCGGATTGTTTCGCTGGCGTCTGGGCCAACTCCACCGAGCAACGAAATATTGTCCACACGGCTGATATCCGGGCCGCCTTGCAAGCCGCGGCGGCAGTGGGTGACGACCGGCTGCAGAAAATGGCCACGGGCCGCGTCAGCCCGGAAACCTTTACTCACGGCACTTCACAGCAGCGCGATCACTGGTTTCAGAGCAGCGTGAATTCCGGCCAAATTTCCACCTGCAACACTTTCGCCAGCGCTCAATAGGTAAGTGTTCGAATCCGCGTGCTAAACTCACGGGCAAAGCCCTCCATGTTGTTGCCCTACCTCCACCGGGTCGCGGCCCGCGAGAATCTTTCGGCCGAAGAAGCGCGCCAAGCCATGCTGGCGGTACTTAGCGGCGAAGCAAGCACCGCGCAGATCGCGGCCTTTCTAGTAGCTCTGCGGACCAAGGGCGAAACCTCCGACGAGCTGCTGGGCTTCGCGCGGGCAATGCGCGAGAAAGTGGCGCGCGTCGACGCGGCGGTGGATTCGGAACCATTGCTCGACACCTGTGGCACCGGCGCCGCCGATGGACCATCCACCTTTAATATCTCGACCATCACCGCGTTCGTCGTCGCGGGCGCGGGCGTGCGAGTTGCCAAACACGGCAATCGGTCGCTCTCGAGCCAGTGTGGGAGTGCCGACGTACTGGAGGCGCTGGGCATCAGCTTGTCGATTTCCCCCGAAGAAACCGGACGGGCGATTCGCGAAGTTGGCATTGGATTCTTGTTCGCGCCCGCGCTGCATCCCGCCATGAAATTCGCTCAGCCGGCCCGGTTGGAATTGAAGATGCGAACCGTCTTCAATCTACTGGGACCACTGACCAACCCGGCGGGCGCCACGCGACAGTTGATCGGAGCACCCTCGGCGCATGCAGCGGAATTGATGGCGCAGGCTCTGGCCGGCCTCGAGCCTGAGCGCGCGTTTGTAGTTCACGGGTCGGATGGACTGGATGAGGTGACCACCACCGGTTCGACCATCGTATTCGAAGTGACAGGGCGACAGGTCACTCCGCTGTCGTGGAGCCCGGCGGATTTTGGCGTCGCCCATGCGAACGCCGCGGATTTGAGCGGGGGTGATCCGGTCCGGAATCGCGAAATCGCTATCGCGGTGCTGCAGGGCGAGCGCGGACCCCGGCGCGACATAGTTCTGGTGAATGCGGCGGCGGCTTTATTGGCAGCGGGTCCGGCAAGCGACCTACATGCCGGAATGCGACTGGCCGCTCACTCCATCGACACCGGAGCGGCCTGGAAAAAAGTCGAGCAGCTAGCGCAGTTCAGTTAAACCAGTTCAACTAAACCAGTTCAGCTAAACCAGTTCAGCCAAAACGTAGTCAGCCAGCTCGTTCATGTCATCTATGAGCAGATCCGGCGGGTCCTCGGCGAAACCCTCCGGTTGAAAACCATAAGTGACGCCGCAGGCGCGGATGTTGGCGTTCCGCGCCGTCCGGATATCCACGCCGCTGTCGCCCACCATGATGGTCCGCTCACGAGCAATGCCGCTTTCTCTCAGCAGCGTCTCGATTCCGATCGGATCCGGTTTCTTCTGCTCGAAGCTATTGCCGCCGTATACCTGGAAAAAGTGCCGCTCCAATCCCAGCCCATTCACCAGTTCCCGGCTGAACCGGACTGGCTTGTTGGTCAGCACGGCCATGTGCGATCCAGCGTCGCGCAGGCGATCCAGCGCCTCCTGCACGCCAGGATAAAGCCGCGTGTTGTCCAACATGTGCTCGCGATAGTAGCCGAGAAAATATTCGAGCGCGCGTTGAACATCCGCCTCGCTCGCATCCGGCCCGAGCGCGCGGCGCATCAACACCGGTGCGCCGTTGCCAACGTAGGAAGCAACCAGCTCTTCAGAAATCGGGGGCAGCTTCATCAGCCCGCGTGCGGCGTTCACCGAATGAACCAGGTCGATTTTAGAATCGATCAGCGTGCCGTCCAGGTCGAAAATCATCAGATTCATTCCCGGCGCAGTCCTCCCGATTCGCGGCGCGCGTGCTCCGACCACGCCTTCTCTGCCTTCTCCTTGGCGTCCCGAAAGGCATCTTTGATCTCGTGCGGCGTCATCAACGCCAAGAAGTCCGACGCGCCCGCCAGATAGGGCATCAACTTGGAGTCTACAACCGAGCGAGGCGGTGGCGAGGGAGCGAATGCCATCAGGACCGTAACCAGCGCGACCGCGATAATCGTGCCGCGCACTACACCAAACGCGCCCCCCAGCAGCCGGTCGAACCACGAGAGCCCGGCCCACTTGAAGAACTTGGCGAGCAGCCGGCCTACGATCGCGCCCAGCACTGAAATTACGATGAAGATGATGAAGAACCCGATCAAGTTCGCAATCGCCCGGGAGCTGACGTAATCGAGAAAATAAGCCGCGACAATTCCGTAGCACCAGAAGCCGAAGAAGATACCCAGAATCGTGGCGATGAATCCGACTCCTACGCGCGCGAAGCCCGCCACCAGCCCCGACAGGATCGAGAATGCGAGCACCAGCATAAGAAGCAGGTCGATCCAATTCACAACGGCTTCCCAGTCAAGATACGGTAGGCTTCGCGGTACTTCTCGCTGGTCCGCTGGACGACGTCGGGCGGAAGCGCGGGCGCCGGCGGCTGTTTATTCCAGTGAATGGATTCCAGATAATCCCGTACGTACTGCTTATCGAAAGACGGCTGCGGACCGCCCGGCTGATAGCTGGCTCGCGGCCAAAAGCGCGAAGAATCGGGAGTCAGCACTTCATCGGCCAGCGTCAATTGATCGGCTATAAAACCGAATTCGAACTTCGTGTCGGCGATGATGACGCCGCGGGTCTGGGCGTATTCGGCGGCGCGGCGATAGATCTGGAGCGTTAAGCTCCGCAGCCGGCCGGCCAGTTCGCCGCCAATGGCGCCGGCGGCCGATTCGAAAGAAATATTCTCATCGTGACCGGATTGAGCTTTGGTAGCGGGTGTGAAGATCGGCTCGGGCAGCTGGTCGGATTCGCGCAACCCAGCCGGCAGCGAAATCCCGCAGATGGCTCCTTCTCGCTTATAGTCTTTCCAGCCCGAGCCCGAGACATAACCGCGCGCCACGCATTCGACGTCGATCATTCTGGCGCGACGAACCAGCATAGATCGTCCTTCCAGTTGCTCCCGGTAGGCGTGAAACTGCGCCGGATAATCCGCGACATTAGACGATACGAAGTGGTTGGGCACGATGTCGCGCAACAGATCCAGCCAGAACAGCGTAAGCTGGGTCAGCACTTTTCCTTTGTCCGGAATGGGCGAGGGCAGAACGTAGTCAAATGCCGATAGCCGGTCGGTGGCGACGATCACCAGAAATTCGCCGGCGGCATATACATCTCGAACCTTGCCCCGGGCATGCCGCTCGATGCCGGGCAGGCTGGTCTCAAAAATAGCGTCCAACCTTTAGTGGTATCACGGGGGCGTACCATGATGCCAGTAGATATTGCACCGTTACAACCAAGTGGCCTCGAAAAATCAACCACTTAGCGGTGGCATTCATCGTGCTGTTCCTACGGACGAAGGAGTCAATCATGAATTGGGACAGAGTAGAAGGCAACTGGAAACAACTCAAAGGCAAGGCCCGCGAAAAGTGGGGCAAGCTCACTGACAGCGATTTTGAGCAGATCGCCGGCAAGAAGGATCAGTTGGTTGGCCGCATCCAGGAGCGCTACGGAATTTCAAAGGATGAAGCCCAAATGCAAGCCGACGAATGGGTGCGCGCGCAAAAGTTCGAAGATGATACTATGCCCGCTAGTACCACCCGGCGGTAAGCACACTTTTTTACTACTTTACGTTTGAACGAATCTGGGCCGTCCAGCCGGGCGGCCTTTTTTTGTGCCGATATGCCCCCTATACTGGGGAATGCGGCTCTCGATCCTTATCCCTGTTTACAACGAGCGCACCATGGTGGAAAGAAGCCTGGCGCAGGTCCTGGCCGCGCCGCTTCCGGAGAATATGGACCGGGAGCTAATCATTGTCGACGACTGCTCCACCGACGGAACCTCCGAGATCCTGGATCGCCTGGCTGCCCGCGAGCCCGGCATCCGGCTGATTCGCAAGAAAGTAAATGAGGGCAAGGGCGCCGCGGTCCGAACCGCCATCCAGGAGGCGCACGGCGACTTTTGCATCGTGCAGGATGCCGACCTGGAGTACGACCCCTCCGAATATCCGCGGCTCTTGCGGCCTCTCCTCGATGGACATGCCGATGCGGTTTTCGGATCGCGCTACCTGGCCGGCGAGCAGACCCGCGTGCTGCCGTTCTGGCATTCGATGATCAACAAATGGCTGACGCTGCTCTCCAACATGTTCTGCAATCTCAAACTGACCGACATGGAGACTGGGTACAAAGTTTTTCGGACCGACTTGCTGAAGAGCATCCCTATCCGATCGAACCGTTTTGGTTTCGAGCCCGAGATCACCATGAAATCCGCCAAGCGCAAGCTGCGGATTTATGAAGTTCCGATCAGTTATCACGGCCGCACTTACGAAGAAGGCAAGAAAATCGGCTGGAAAGACGGCGTGAAGGCATTGGGTGTGATCGTACGATTCTGGATCATCGACGATCTGTACGTGGAAGCATACGGGCGGGCGTTTCTTAATAACCTGACCGGCACGCCGCAATATCTGAGCTGGCTGGCGGGCTTGCTGCGGCCTTATTTGGGCGACACCATTTTGGAACTCGGCGCTGGCATCGGCAACCTGACCGGCCGGCTGATGGGGCGCAGGCTTCACTATGCCGCCACCGAGAAGGATCCCCTATATCTACACTCGCTCAATAACCGCTTTCTGCGTACTCCGAATGTTTCGGTGATGAAGCTAGATCCGGAGCGGCCCGAAGATTTCGCGCAAACCGGCGGCCCCTTCGACACCGTCTTGTGTGTCAACGTACTCGAATATGCGGCTGATCCCGGCGCGCTGTTCGAGTCCGCGCGTCAGGTGTTGAAGACCGGAGGATCGATTGTCCTGCTGGCGCCTCAGGGCCCTGCTTTGTTTGGAAGTCTCGATAAAACACTCGGCCACCTGCGGCGATTTAGCAAGCCGGAGCTGAGGATGCTGCTCGAAAAACACGGATTCAAAGTGCAGCGCATGCTCAATCTCAATAAAATTTCGACACCGGCATGGTGGTTCTATGGAAAACTACTGCATCGAAGCCGCATAAGCAAAGTCATGCTGAAGGTGTTCGATAAGACGGTTTGGATCTGGCGGCGGATTGACGGTTTATTGCCATGGCGCGGCCTGTCGCTGGTAGTCGTCGCCACCAAGGAATAAATGGCGTGACGGCCTATCATTTTCAGCACGCCATCTGTAACGAAGTTTATGACAAACGGCCGCTGGCCGAGGTCTGTCGAAGCGTCCGTCAGATCGGTTATACAGGCATCGAGATCGCGCCGTTCACCCTGGCGGAACGGCCTTCCGGGATTACCCCGGCCGAGCGACGGCAGCACCGCGATACGATCCGCAATGAAGGACTGACTTTTGTAGGCCTGCATTGGCTGATGGCTTCGCCTCCGGGACTGCACGTTACGACGCCCGATCGCGCGCTGCGGGAACGCAGCTGGCGGCACGTCTTCGATTTGGTCGACCTGTGCGCCGATCTGGGCGAGAATGGCGTGATGGTTTTCGGATCGCCCAAGCAACGTTGCGCCGTAGATGGGCTCAGCCCGAAGGAAGCGGCCAGTAACTACACCGAAGGCCTCGCCAGCGTAGCCCCGCATGCCCAACAACGAGGCGTGACCATTCTGGTAGAAGCGCTGCCGATCGGCCAGTGCGACGTGATTACAACGCTGGCCGAAGCAGCCAGGGTTGTTACCGAAATTAACAGCCCAGCGGTCCGGACGATGTTTGACACGCACAATGCCGTCGATGAAAAGGAGGCGCACGCGGTCCTGGTTGATCGGTATTTCGATCTGATCCGGCACGTGCACATTAACGAAATGGATGGCCGGCATCCCGGTACGGGAACCTACGATTTCAAACCGTTGTTTGAGGTGTTGCGGCGCCGCGGATACCGGCACTGGGTATCGCTCGAAGCTTTTGACTTTACTCCCGGCGCGGAAAAGGTGGCGACGGATTCGCTGCGGTTCATCGAACGGCAAGTCGAGCACGTGGCCGTATGACACGGTTCGTGGTAACCGGAGGCGCTGGATTCATCGGGTCGACACTGGTGCGGAGGCTGCTGGCCGAGCCCGACGCCGAAGTGCGCGTAATCGATAATTTTTTGACAGGCCATGCCAGGAACCTGGAGGAAGTTCGTTCGCGAATTAGTTTCAATGAGGCCGACATTCGCGATTATGCCGCCACCGCGAAAGCAATTATCGGCGCCGACGTGGTGTTTCATCTGGCGGCCATTCCATCGGTGCCACGCTCGATTCGGGAACCCGTCCCCTCGCATGAAGTCAACATCGACGGTACTTTCAATGTCTTGCGCGCGTGCTCGGAAGCCAAGGTGAAGCGAGTGGTCTATGCTGCGTCGTCGTCCGCCTATGGCGACACCGAGGTCCTGCCGAAGGTGGAAACCATGCTCCCCCGGCCGAAATCGCCGTATGCTGTTCAAAAGCTGATGGGCGAATATTACGCCAGCGTCTTTTCCACTTGTTTCAACCTGGAAACGGTGGCGCTGCGCTTTTTCAACGTCTACGGCGAGCGGCAGGATCCCTCCAGCCCCTACTCGGGCGTGCTGTCGCTATTCATGCGGGCTCTCATCGAACTTCAGTCGCCAACTATCTTCGGCGATGGCGAACAGACCCGCGACTTCACATACGTCGAGGATGTTGCGGGGCTGTGCGTGAAGGCGTCGCGGGCTCACGGCGTCGGCGGCAGGATGTACAACGCCGGAAACGGGAACCGTTATTCCCTGAATCACGTTTGGCAGGCGCTGCAAAATATCGAGGGCGTATCGCTGCCGCCGAAATATGCGCCTCCGCGCGAAGGCGACGTGAGAGACTCGCAAGCCGATACGGCAGCGGCTCGCCGCGATCTGGGCCATGACCCGCAATTCACTCTGGAGCAGGGGCTACGCCGCACCCTGGCGTGGTACCGCGCGCAATAGGCCGGTCTTGCTCAGCACCATCCGCGATACCATTCGAACAATTCCGAAAGGTAAAGTGGCCACCTATGGAGACGTGGCGCGCGCCGCCGGTTTTCCAGGCCGTGCAAGACAGGTGGTGTGGGCGTTGCGCGGTGCGCGTGGCTTGCCTTGGCACCGGGTGGTGGGCGCCGGCGGAAAAATCATGCTGCCGGGCGAGAACGGCTTAGAGCAGCGAGTGCGCCTGGAGACCGAAGGCGTGGCGTTCCGGGGAGGCCGGGTGTGGATGGAAAAGCATCAGCATAAATTTAAGCCCGCGAAGAAGGCGGTTAGAAAAGTGTGAGGGGGGTACGAGCCTCTCGTTTCTTGTTACGCTGGATTTCTGATGCTAGGGGTCCAACCGCCTTTCGGACGAAACTACGGCCGTTCCATGGTGATCTCGCAGCAAGGGATCGCTGCGACCAGCCAGGCGCTCGCCTCGCAGGCCGGCGCCCAGATTCTCGCGGAAGGCGGTTCTGCTGTTGATGCGGCCATCGCGGCCAACGCGGTGCTGGGAGTGGTCGAGCCGATGATGAACGGCATTGGCGGCGATCTCTTCGTCCTCTACTGGGAAGCCAAGACCGGTATGCTCACCGGATTGAATGCGTCCGGACCGGCGCCTTGCGCGCTTTCCCCTGATTTTCTGACGCGCCAGGGAATTCACGCCATGCCCGACGCTGGAATCCATTCGGTCACGGTGCCGGGCGCGATCGATGGCTGGGCAAAGATGCACGCGCGCTTCGGTAAACTACCGTGGAAGAGCATCTTTCGATCAGCGATCGCTTACGCCGATCAGGGTTTTCCAGTCTCCGATATCGTGCAGAAGCTGTGGCTGGCGGCGGCAAGCTCCGGTAAGCTGCAGACGACTCCCGAGACGGCGCGCGTCTTTCTACCCAACAACCGGCCGCCGGATGAAGGCGATGTTTTCCGCAATCCCGATCTGGCGCGGGCGTATGGCATGCTTGCCGAAGAGGGATCCACGGCATTTTATCGGGGCCCAATCGCGAGCGCGATTCTCGCCACTTCGAACGCGATGGGCGGGTTGATGACGGCGGACGATCTGGCGTCGTTCTCATCCGAATGGGTTGAGCCGATCTCGGTCGATTATCGCGGCTGGCGTATCTTCGAGCTGCCACCCAATGGACAAGGCATGGCCGCGCTCGAAATGCTGAACATCATGGAGACCATGCCCGTCGACCCCGACGGGCCGCTGAGCCCTATAGAGATGCACAAGCGTATCGAGGCCATGAAGCTCGCGTATGCCGACGTATATCGCTACAACGCGGATCCGCGAACCTCCCGCGTACCAGTAACCGAGTTGCTTTCCAAATCGTACGCCCGCGACCGCGGGGCATTGATCGACCCCCAGCATGCGAACGGCGCCGCCGGGCACGGATGCCCATCTGGAAGTGACACAATCTATTTGACGGTTGTCGATCGCGAGGGCAACATCGCCAGCTGGATCCAGAGCAACTACGCGAGCTTCGGGTCAGGGATCACAGTGGAAGGCATGGGCTTCGAATTGCAAAATCGCGGCGCGGGCTTCACTCTCGAGCCGGGTCATCCGAATATGCTGGAGGGCGGAAAACGGCCATTCCACACCATTATCCCGGGCTTCATGCAGCGGGACAATCGGCAAGTGGGCTTCGGCATCATGGGCGGCGCAAACCAGCCGCTGGCGCACGCTCAGTTCGTGTCGAACGTCGTCGATTACGGGATGAACCTGCAGCAGGCCATGGAAACTCCAAGATTTTTCAAGGGCACCGCCGGCGGGTGCGATGTAGCGATCGAAGGGCGCATTCCAATCAGGACCCTTCGCGGGCTGTCGGAGATGGGCCACCTGGTTGCCGAGCGTCCCGAGTATTCTCAGGAAATGGGCCGCGGCCAGGCAGTCCTGCACGATTCGAATACCGGGACGAATTATGCGGCTTCCGATCCGCGCTCGGATGGAGCGGCGACGCCGGAGCCGATTCGAGTATGAAAGCCACCTAGCGTTCGCGCCATCGTTCGGAGTATCATGGCGGAGGTCGAGGCTGTGGCCAACAGGTTGGGCGTAGAGCGGCCGATTTCGATCGAACAGAGGAGGACCCAGAAGTGAGTCGATGGATCAGGTTGGCGGCGGCGGTCACCGCGATGATCATGATCGGAAATTTGCAGTACGCCTGGACCATGTGTGTCCAGCCGATGATGGCCGGAACGGGCTGGAAGTTATCTCAGTTACAGTGGGGCTTCACCGTTTTTATTGCGGTGATGACCTGGGCGATGCCGCTCTCCGGGTGGCTGATCGACCGTCTGGGTCCACGGGCTTTCATGACCGTAGCCGGCCTGCTGTGCGGCGCTGGTTGGGGCTCGCTGGGTTATGCCCACAGTCTGCCTGAGTTTTATATGCTGTATGGCGTCGCCGGTTTGGGCAATTCGTTCGTCTATTGCTGCTCCACTGCGTTGGGCTTGAAGTGGTTCCCGGACAAGCGTGGCGTCGCCTCAGGACTTATTGCTGCCGGCTACGGCTCCGGCGCCGCGTTCTTCAATCCGATTTTCGGGTATCTCATTCGGTCGCAGGGATATCAATACACCTTCGTTGTAACGGGCGTGATCCTGGGCGTCCTCATTATCTGCGCGGGACAATTTCTAAAATATCCGCCAATGGGGTTTGTACCCGCTCCGCCGCCATCCGTGCAGCCCAAGATCCGCAGGCACACCGAGCAATTCAATTCCTGGGAAATGCTGCGGACGCCGCAATTCTATGTTCTCTATGTGATGATGCTGATGGTCGGCATCGGCGGATTGATGGCCACCGCCCAGGTGGCTCCGGTGGCCCGCAATTTCAAGATCGGTGCGGCCGCTCTGGCAATCGCCTTGTCGCTGAATCCCTTGGGCAATGGAGCCAGCCGATTCTTCTGGGGCTGGATCTCCGATTCTCTGGGACGCGAACGAACCATGGCTGTGGCGTTCTTCCTGCAGGCGATCTTCCTGGCTAGCGTGGTCACCATCGGGCGCTGGGGCAACGCGTGGTTCGTCGTCACGATGGCGCTGGTCTTCCTGACCTGGGGCGAACTCTACGTGCTGTTTCCGGCCATGTTGGCGGACATGTTTGGAGCGCGCCACGCGGCCTCGAATTACAGCTTCCTTTACAGCACCAAAGGTCTGGCGTCGGTACTCGCCGGAGGCTTGGCCGCGCTGCTCTTCGAACGGACCGGCTCCTGGGACTATGCCTTCTATGGCAGCGCTGTCCTTGCTTTCCTTGCGGCCTTGGGTGCGATCGGTCTCCGTGGCATGCCCCTGCCGAAGAAACCCGTGCCGGTGGAAGCGGCTACAGCACCTGCCGGCCAGTTCGGCGCAGCGGCCCGCAACCAAGCCTAGAGGTGGCGCAGGTCTCTGACCTGCGAAAGATTTTCTAACATTACAAATACTGATAGGCCTGCAGCGTCAGGAAGTCGGTCAACTCTTCGCTGAGCATCATTTGCTCGAACAGCTGGGCGGCTTGCGGGAACTTGGTGGCGTCGTAGCGCGGCCCCAGTTGAGCGCGCAGGCTTTCGAGTACCGACGCGATCGTCTCGCGCACCAATTGGCTAGTCACCTTGCGGCCGTCGCTGAGTTGAGCGCCATGATGGAGCCATTGCCAGACTTGCGTGCGCGAGATCTCCGCCGTCGCGGCGTCCTCCATCAGGTTATAGATGGGCACGCAGCCGTTGCCGCCTAGCCACGATTGCAGATACTGGATTCCCACGTCGACATTCAGCCGCAGGCCTTTTTCAGTAATTTCGCCTTGCGGAACTTTGAGCAGATCGGCCGCCGTGATGTGAACGTCTTCGCGCTTTACCTTTATCTGATTAGGCGTTTTCATATGTTCGTCGAAAATCTGCTTGGCAATCGGCACCAGACCCGGATGCGCCACCCAAGTCCCATCGTGTCCCGCTTTCACTTCGCGCAGCTTGTCTTGCCGCACCTTATCGAGCGCCGACTCATTGGCCGCTGGATCATTCTTGATCGGAATCTGCGCCGCCATGCCACCCATGGCATGAATTTCGCGGCGATGACAGGTCTGAATCAGTAATTCAACATAGGCCTTGAGGAAGGCCCGATCCATCGTCACCTGGGACCGGTCGGGAAGCAGGAAAGACTTGTGATTTCGAAATACTTTTATGAAGCTGAAGATGTAATCCCAGCGCCCGCAGTTCAAGCCCGACGAATGTTCGCGCAGCTCGTACAGGATCTCATCCATCTCGAACGAAGCCAGAATCGTTTCGATCAACACCGTGGCGCGGATCGTCCCTCTCGGAACGCCCACATGCTCCTGCGCGAACAGGAACACGTCGTTCCATAGCCGCGCTTCCAGATGGCTCTGCAGCTTAGGCAGATAAAAATACGGGCCCGTTCCTTTGGCGATCAGCGCTTTAGCATTGTGGAAAAAGAACAAGCCGAAATCCATCAGCGCGCCGGAAATTGGCGCGCCGTCCACCAACAGATGCCGCTCGATCAAATGCCAGCCGCGAGGCCGCACCAGCAGTACCGCCTGATTCTTGCCGAGGGCGTACTCTTTCCCTTCCGGGCTTTTGTAGCTGATGTCTCCCCGGATGGCGTCGCGCAGATTCACCTGGCCGGAGGTGACGTTCTCCCAGGTTGGCGAGTTCGAGTCCTCAAAATCGGCCATGAAGACGTTCGCGCCGGAATTGAGCGCATTAATGATCATCTTCCGGTCCACCGGGCCCGTGATCTCGACGCGGCGGTCCAGCAGATCCTTGGGAATCGGCGCCACCTTCCAGTCGGCCTTGCGAATCGATTCGGTCTCCGGAAGAAAATCCGGGAGCTCGCCGCCATCGATCGCTTTCTGCCGCGCCGCACGCTTTTCAAGTAGCTCAAGCCGCCTGGCATCGAAACGATGATGCAGCTCAGTAAGGAACCGCAAGGCTTCGGGTGTCAGGACGGCTTCAGCGTCGGGGTGAGCCGTGGCTTCAATGGAAATGGAGGGCTGGGATCGAGGAACGGTCATGGTGCCTATGTTGACCCCGCTGACCCGCTTTTGTCAAACCCAACCCGGGCCGCCCCTTTTTTTAACGTTCCGGCTACCTGATTAAGTCCCCAGTAACTAACCGTTTATGGTACCGTTCTGGTACTAATAGAACTAATTCATTGGGGTCATATATTTGGAGAAGCGTGCTAAAATCTAGCCATCGCCCTCTAGCTCTGTTTAGCAGGACGTCTGACCGCGGTGTGTGATGACTTGGGACTGTTTCGCGGATGATGGGCTCATGGCTCTAGGTGTGTCTAATAGTTATGGCGCACGCCTGGCCATTCGCTCGCTTTACCGTCTGGAGACATTAGATGCCGTTTGAGTGTCCGGTCTGCCAGACCAGCAATCCCGATAGTTCCGCGGCGTGCGGCAAGTGTGCCACTCCCAACCCCTTTCTGACCCGTGCGGGCGATTCCATTGAGCGAACCGTAGCGGCGTCTTTTCCAGGCTCCGATGCTATGAGCGGCGGCCTCACAACACCACTCGATTCAGCAATGGGTTCACCGGGAGCGGCAGCCGCCGCCTCGCGCGCCCGGTCGATGTCTGGTGCGACGCTGTTTCCAGGCGCGACGCTAGCCGGCCGGTACGAAATCCTCAAGATGCTGGGCGAAGGCGGCATGGGAACCGTCTATAAGGCCAAAGATCGCGAACTGGATCGTCTGGTGGCCCTGAAGGTGATCCGCCCTGAATATGCCAATCATCCGGAAACGATACGGCGTTTTAAGCAGGAATTGATTCTGGCCCGCCAGATCACGCATCGTAACGTCATCCGGATCTTCGATCTCGGCATTGCCGACAGCTTCAAATTCATCACCATGGATTATGTCGAGGGGCGGGACCTCAGCAAAATCCTCTCCGAGCGAGGCAAATTTTCCGTTAACGACGCCTGCGAGATCGTCCGCCAGATTTGTTCCGGCCTCGAAGCCGCGCATGGTGAAGGGGTCGTGCATCGGGATCTCAAACCTCAGAACATCATGCTGGACGCGCAGGGGCGGGTCTTCCTGATGGATTTTGGTCTGGCGCGGTCCATGGAACTGGTCGGAATGACGCGGACCGGGGCCCTGATCGGCACTCCGACCTATATGTCGCCGGAGCAAGCCCGGGGCGAGAAGGCCGATGTCCGCACCGACATCTTCGCTCTCGGCGTAATTTATTACGAGCTGCTGACCGGCAAGCGGCCCTACAAAGACGAGCCGATGATGGCCACCCTGATCCGCCGCACCAAAGAATTGGCCACGCCGCCGAGCCAAGTGGATCCTTCCGTTCCGGAACCCATCAGCGACATCGTCATGAAGTGCCTGCAGATCAAGACCGATCTGCGGTATCAGAGCGCTGAAGAGATCTTGCGCGACTTGAATCTTATTTTGCCGGCCCAATCTTCCAGCAGCCAATCGGCCTCGGGATTGGGGCCTCAAGCGTTCTCTTCCGGGAGCTTCTTCGGACCGAGATATAAGATCGAATCTCTGCTCGGTGAAGGCGGAATGGGCAAGGTGTATAAGGCTCAGGACGGCGAACTGCGGCGCACGGTGGCCCTGAAACTGGTGCGGCCTGAACTAGCCAGCGATCCTAGCTCCATGGACCGGTTGAAGCAGGAGATCCTGCTGGCCAGCAAAGTCTCCCACAAGAACATTCTTCGCATTCACGATCTGGGGGACGTCGGCGGCCTCAAGTTCATTTCGATGGCTTACGTGGATGGCCGGGATCTTCATCAGATCATCGCCGCCGAAGGCAAGCTGCCGATTCGGCGCGCCGTTCGAATCACGCGCCAACTTTGCCTGGCTCTCGAAGCTGCGCACGCCGAAGGAGTGATCCACAGGGATCTGAAACCGCAAAACGTACTGGTCGATCTGGAAGACCAGGTGTTCGTTTCCGATTTCGGCCTTGCCAAATCGCTGGAAGTGCACGCTTCGATGATGACTTCGACCGGCGAGGTAAACGGCACGCCCCGTTACATGTCGCCGGAACAGGTGGAGGCAGGCGCGGTCGACCATCGCAGCGACCTGTATTCTCTGGGACTGATTTTGTACGAAATGGTCACGGCGGACCTTCCCTTCGAGAGCGATTCGGTGCTGCAGGCGATGTATCAGAGGGTGACGCAAAGCCCCAAGAGTCCCAAGACGCTGAATCCCGATCTGCCGGACTATCTCGTCAACATCATCATGCGTTGTCTGGAGAAGGATCCCGCGCAGCGCTATCAGCATGCCCGCGACATTTTAGTGGATCTTGATCGGGCTGACTCGGCGCCGCCGGCCATCAGCGCGCCCATCCTGCCGGCAACCGTGGCGCCACGCTGGAAAAAAACGGCAGTGTGGGCTGGCGCGGCAATCATCGTGCTAGGCGCCGCCATTTCCGTCGGGGTCCCGAAGTTCCGGCAAGCTCTCTTTGGTTCCGCTGCCTCTTCCACCAGCGCCACGGGTAGAGCAAAGTACGTCGCGGTGCTTCCGCTGCGGGTCATCGGCGACGATGCGTCGCTGAAGTACACCGCCGATGGAATTGTCGACGCGCTTTCCGCCAAACTCTTTCAATTGAAAGACGTGCACCTGGCATCTCCGGGGGCGGCGGCCAAGGTGAATCCCAAGGATCCGCCGGACCAAATTGCGCGCTCTTTGGGAGCGAAGCTGCTGGTCCAAGGCAGCCTGCAAGGCAGCGGCGACCGGCTAGCGATCGCGATCAGCCTGGATGAGCCCTCTAGTGGCCGCCGGCTTTGGAGTAAGGAGTACTCCGGTGTCAAGCAGGATTTGCTCACCCTGCAGGATCATCTCTACGATGAATTGGTATCCGCGCTCAGCCTGAAACTGACCGATGAAGAACGAGCCAAGAACGCTACCCATCTCACCGCCAACATCAGTGCTTACGAACTATATCTCAAAGGGCAGAGCCTGATCCGAACCGGGCAACGCGACGAAAAAACGCTAAAGGACGCTATGGACCTGTTCGAGAGCGCGACTCAGAAGGACCCCAGTTTTGCGCTGGCCTACACCGGTATCGCCGATGCTGCCGTGAAGCTTTACAACATCGACAAAGACGGCGCTCGCACCGAGCAGGCCCTGGCGGCGGCGAACCGCGCTAAAGCCCTGAACGATAATTTGCCGGAAGTGCACTCGACTTTGGGCAGCGTCTACACGGCCACCGGCAAGAACGCCGAAGCAGTAGCGGAGTTGAAAAGAACCCTCGAGCTCGCGCCTAATTCGGACGAAGGGTATTTGCGCCTCGGTCGTGTGTATTTGAACATGGGCCAGAAGGCTGAGGCGCTGAAAGCTCTCCAGCAGGCCGTCGATGCCAATCCATTCTATTGGTTCAACTACAACATGCTGGGCGGCGCCTACTTCCAGTTCGGCGACAATGATCAGGCGTTGAAGGCCTTCCAGCACGTGACCGAACTGCAGCCCAACGTTGTCCAAGGCTGGAACAACATCGGAACCATTGAGTACCGGCTAGGGAAGTGGAACGACTCCATTGCTGCGTTCAGGAAAGCGCTGGAGCTGAAACCTTCAGCCACGGCCTATTCCAACTTGGGGACTTCTTACTTTTTCCTCGGCCAGTACGATGAAGCTCGAACCAATTTTGAAAAAGCCGTTGAGATGAGCCCTCAGCGTGCCGACCTGGTAGGAAACCTGGCCGACTGCTATCGCGGGCTCGGCCAAAACGATAAAGCCAATACGACTTACGACCGCGCGATTTCATTAGCTCTTCAAACCCTTCAAACTAATCCCAGAGACGCCAAGGCACTCGCGAATCTTGGACTCTTCTATGCCAAGAAGGGCGACACCGGCAAAGGACTGGAATTCGTACGTCGGGCTCGCGAAATAGATCCCGCGGATAACACTTTCCTCTACATGCAGGCGGTGATTGACGCGCTTGCAAATCGCATGCCCGAAGCGCTGGAAAGTCTTCGCGAAGCCCTGAGCAAAGGTTATTCGGTTCGAGAAGCCTTCGCCGATCCTGAGCTAAAGGCGCTTCGCCAGCGTTCGGAATTCCTTCCGATGGTGAAGCAGTTCGAGCCAAAATCCGGATCGTAGCGGGTTATCGAACGGTGCGTCGCCGGAGCCACATCGCCGCCAGCAGCAGAAGTCCACTTCCCAACGTGATCGCGACGGACGGCTCGGGGGCGATGGTGGTGAAACTGTTATCCAAGATCGGAATGCCGTTGTAAAGCTCTTCATTTGCAGACGTCGCGTCTGAAGTCCAGCCCTGCAAAGTGATGATGAAGTTTGCGTCGGGGGGAATGCCTTGTCGCTGGCCCGTGCCGGGATCTTGGCCGACTCCGGGAAGGTCTAGTCCGGAAAAAACATATTGCAGGTTTCCTGTCAACGAGGTATAGGAGGTGGAGCAGCCCGTGAAGTAATGCGCGGGATCGGCGCAGGTGAAACTCGCAGCCGCCGCGCTCGACAATCCGGTGTTAATGGTCGTTTGGAATGTGAAGCTGGTGATGATGCTGGGTGTGTCGTTAACAAAGTCATATGTTACGGTTTGCATCCCAGTGGGTTGGACTTGATTGATGCCCGAAGAAATTGGAATGGCATCGCCACCCGTGTCAATCAATATCTGAGGATCCTGTAGCAACGGGCTCGCCGAAAGGGCGATGCCGCCCGCCAGCAACAGCGTGGAACATACAATAGCAAGGCGCATAACGACCTCTAAGGAACATACCACACACTCGCAGCCTTTGTATTCCCATCCTAAAGTTTGAAAGGTCTACTGGTACTAACGGTACCGTCGAACTCTTGTTTGGCTGTCCGTGGGCTGATACTCTTTGTTTTTATGAATGTATGCATTATCGGCACCGGATATGTGGGTTTAACCACTGGAACATGCCTGGCTTTCCTGGGGCATAAAGTCACCTGTATTGATTCCGACGAAAAGAAGATCGCCCTGCTTCAGGCCGGGCAGACTCCGATTTACGAGCCATTTCTTACCGAACTAATGGCCGAGGCGAATGGAAATCTTCGTTTCACAACCGACTATGCTACGTCGATACCCAATGCGCGGGTCATCTTCATAGCCGTTGGCACGCCTCCTTCGTCCAACGGAAGCCCGGACCTGCGCTATCTGAGCGCCGCGGCGCGCGGGATTGGCGAGCACTTTGACGGCGACTTCACGGTCGTTGTCAACAAGTCGACCGTGCCTATCGGGAGCGGCAATTGGGTTGGCTCCCTGATGCGGGAATCCTATGAGCAAAAGCACGGGCGCAAGGCTGGCGGCCGGTTTGCGGTGGCTTCTAATCCCGAATTCTTGCGGGAAGGGACGGCCTTATCGGACAGCCTGTATGCTGACCGCGTAGTGGTGGGTTCCGACGACTCCCGCGCTCTTGAAGCGCTCTACAGCCTGTACCGTCCGATTCTGGATCAGACCTTCGCTGGACCGACGTTCTTGCCGCGGCCGGAGGGCCTCGGCGCCGTTCCGTTGATTTCCACAGACTTAGCTTCCGCTGAGTTGATCAAATATGCCGCCAATGCATTCCTGACCCTGAAAATCAGTTTCATCAATGAGGTCGGTCACTTGGCCGAAAAGGTAGGCGCCGACATCCTGCAGGTGGCCAAAGGCATCGGCCTGGATGCGCGCATTGGCACCCGATTCTTGCAAGCCGGCCTGGGTTGGGGCGGCTCCTGTTTTGGAAAAGACACCGCGGCGCTGGTCGCCACCGCCTCTGAGTATGGTCTCAGCATGCCTATCGTCGCGGCTGCCCGCGAAATTAACTTCCGGCAGCGCGAGCGGGTAATCGAAAAACTCCTGTCTGAGTTGAAAATTCTCAAAGGCCGGACGGTGGGAATTTTGGGGCTCGCGTTTAAGCCGAACACCGACGACTTGCGGGACGCACCCGCGGTTGAGATCGCCCGCAAACTGCTTCAGCGCGGATGCAAGGTCAAAGCCCACGATCCGGTGGCCATGGACCGGTTCCGGAGCGAGCATGGCGACCTGGGTGTGATCTGCTGCGAGTCGCCGGAGCAAGTTGCCGCCGACAGTGACGCGCTGATCCTCGCCACCGAATGGGCGGCTTATCGGGACCTGCATTGGGAACAGATTGCTGCGAAAATGCGGCATGCCATCGTGCTGGATAGCCGCAATGCCTTGGATCGCGAACGTATCATCCGAAGCGGTTTCCGCTATCTCACCATTGCCGGGCTGGACGGGGGCGGCGACGTCTCTCGGGTCCCCATCCCGGACCGCGATATGATGGAAGCCGAGCCCGCTTGGACCACCGCAGCAACGACCACTCTTCGAGCCTGAGCACCGAACTGGCGGAATCGGGCGAATGGCCGGCCTAGCCCGCCGCCTCGGACTGCTGGACGCCACCATGATCGTGATGGGTGGCATCGTCGGCTCCGGCATTTTCATCAATCCCTATTTAGTAGCGCGCCAATTTCATCGGCCCGCGTTGATCCTGGGAGCGTGGGCGATTGGCGGCTGGATCGCGCTCAGCGGCGGATTCATTTGGGCCGAGCTCGCCGCGCGCCGCCCGCAGCTTGGCGGGCAGTACGCATACCTGCGCGAGGCTTATCATCCGGCTGTCGCGTTCATTTACGGCTGGGCGCTGCTGCTGGTCATTCAGACCGGCGGCATGGCCGCGGTGGCCGTCACATTCGCGCGCTATTTCCTGGAAGTAACGCACCTCGCGATTGCCGACCGTTTGATTGCCGTCCTGGTGCTGGCCGGACTTACCGCGATTAACTGCCTCGGAGTGCGGGCTGGCAGTACGACGCAGAACGTGTTTATGTCGCTGAAGATCTGCGCCATTGCCGCCATCGTTTTGTGTGGAATTCTATTCGGAAAACGTTCGCTGGCCGTGGCTTCCCCCGCACCGGCGGCCTTCGAGCCTGGAGACTTCCTTCGGGCAGCCGGCGCCGCGCTCACACCCATTGCTTTTTCCTACGGCGGCTGGCAAACTGCGAGTTTCATGTCGGCCGAACTCCGCGACCCCCGCCGCGATCTCACGCGCGGCCTTTTGATCGGCGTGCTCGGCGTCGTCGCGATCTATCTCTCAATGAATTTTGTTTATTTGCGCGTGCTCGGCGCCGATGGCCTGGCGGCCACCAGCACTCCCGCCTCCACCGCGATGCAGCAAGCGGTGGGCTCAGTGGGGGCGCTCTTCACCGCCTTCGCGATTGCCATCTCCACCGTCGGCTTCCTTAGCCAGGGAATGCTGACCGCTCCCCGCGTCTATTTCGCGATGGCCGAGGACGGATTGTTCTTCAGGAGCGTGAGCTACGTCTCGCCGCGCACGCACGCGCCGGTGGTGTCGATCACCTTGCAAGGTGTCCTCGCTAGCATCATCGCCCTCTCGGGGCGCTACGAGCAGATCTTGAGTTACGTAACTTCGTCCGACTTCATTTTCTTCGGACTTACTGCCGCTACGCTGTTTGTTTTTCGCAGGCGCGAAGGCAGCAATGAGAAGGTGGGATACCTTGTTCCCGGTCATCCGTGGACCACCGGCCTTTTCGTATTCGCCTGCGCCGCCATCGTGGCCGGCACCGTCTTCAGTCATCCGAAGGAGAGTCTCATCGGTTGGCTGTTTCTGGCGTCCGGCATTCCCGCATATCTGTTTTGGAGGAGAAAACTTTCCAGATCATGAAAAATCGCGTGATGAGTTCGATCTACATGCAATGGGCCAAGACGCGGCAGGGCGCGCGCTATAACCTGGCTACCAGCGGTTTGATTACTTATCCGCTCTCCGGCCTCCCGGTGAAACTCGAGGACTTGTCGCCCTTGGCTAGGGGAGGGGGCTATGGCTATCCTCCTCTGCAAGAGGCGCTGGCCGCGCATGCTGGCGTTTCAACGGAAAACGTCGTGGCGGCCGATGGTACTTCGATGGCGAACTACCTGGCCATGGCGGCCATCTTGGAGCCGGGCGACGAAGTGCTGGTGGAACATCCGACTTATGAATTGTTGCTGGCGTCTCTGGGCCACCTTCAGGCGGAAGTTCACCGTTTTCCGCGCCGGGCCGAGGCTGGCTTTGTTCTCGATCCGGCGGAGATCGAGGGCGCCATGACTCCCCGCACGCGCCTGATCGTGATCACCAATCTGCATAATCCTTCCAGCGCTTTCGTGGACGAAGCTACTTTGCGTTCTATCGGAGAGATCGCCAGACACGTCGGCGCGCGCGTGCTAGTGGATGAAGTTTACCTGGATGCCGCTTTCGAAATCGCGCCGCGCTCGGCCTTTCACCTGGGACCGGAGTTTGTCATCACCAACAGCCTGACCAAGGTCTACGGCTTGAGCGGCTTGCGCTGTGGCTGGGTGCTGGCGGAGCCGGAGTTGGCGCGCCGGATGTGGCTGCTGAACGATCTCTTCGGCGTAAATCAGGCGCATCCCGCCGAACGGATTAGCGTGATCGCTCTTCAGAATTTCGAGAAGATCCGTACCTGGTCGCGCGCGCTGCTTGATAAGAACCGGCGGTTGCTCAACGAATTCCTGGCCACCAGAAATGATCTCGAAGTCCGGCCGCTGCAATTCGGCACCGTGATATTTCCGCGGCTGCTCACCGGCCCGGTGGACAAATTCTGCGAGCTGTTCCGGGAGAAATACGACGGCACTGTGGTGCCTGGATCATTCTTCGAAATGCCGGGCCACTTCCGGCTGGGCATCGGTGGCGAATCGGTAGCGCTGGCCGCGAGCTTGAGGCAACTGGCCGCCGCGCTGGATGAGTTTCGAAATCAGGCCCGGCGCTAACGTTGAATCCGCGCCGAGCCGCCCTGGGCAAACGCTCGAACTTCCTGAACGGTAGCCATGGTCGTGTCGCCGGGAAATGTCGTCAGCAGAGCGCCATGCGCCCAACCCAATTTGAGCGATTCCTCCGCAGTCTCACCCGACAGCAGTCCATAGAAAAATCCGGATGCGAAACCATCGCCGCCGCCGACGCGGTCGTAAACCGCCAGCTCGCAGGTCGGTGAAACGTGGGTCTCGCCATCGACCCAGGCGACTGCGCCCCAATGGTGCCGATTTGTGGAGTGGACCTCGCGAAGTGTCGTGGCCACGATCTTGATCTGCGGATGCTGCTTCACCACGCGATCGATCATTCCGAAAAACGCGCTGGGGTCGAGCTTGGATTTCGCCGCGACCCCGGGGCCCGAAACGCCCAGCCCTTTCTGCAGGTCCTCTTCATTTCCGACCAACACGTCCACGTTCTCGACGATCCGGCCGATCACCGATTGCGCGCGATGCTGCCCGCCGGAAATCTTCCAAAGCTTTTCGCGGAAGTTCAAATCGAACGAGACTACGGCGCCCGCCGCTTTGGCCGCGCGCATACCGTCGATGATCAGCTCGGCGGTAGTCTCCGATAGAGCCGCGAAGATTCCACCGCTGTGAAACCAGCGGACGCCGCCGCCAAACATGGCCTTCCAATCGAAATCGCCCGGCTTCAGCCGAGCCGCTGCTTCGTTCGATCGGTTGTAAAAAACGACGGGCGCGCGCACGCCATAACCTCTATCGCTATAAACCGTCGCGATGTTCGGACCCGTGACGCCGTCATGCTCGAAGCGCTTGTAGAAAGGCTTAACCCCCATCGCCTTCACTCGCTCGGCCACCAGATCGCCGATGGGATAGTTCACCATTGCGCTGGCGATTCCGGTCTCCATTCCGAAACAGTCGGCCAGGTTGGCGGCAACGTTGAACTCGCCGCCGCTAACGTGAATCTGGCATTCGGTGGCTTTGCGGAACGGAATGATGCCGGGATCGAGACGATGGACCAGCGCGCCGAGCGAGACCAGATCCAACGCGCCAGTCTTGGGAATATTCAGGAGAGGCTGCATCGTGGAAAATCTCACGATAGCAAAAGCGATCAACGGGGATTGGCTTCGGCCGCCGGTTCCGGCAATGGTTCGTTCAGAATCAGAATCTCGACCCGCCGGTTTTCGGCGCGCCCGTCCTCGGTGTCGTTCGATGATTTTGGATTGTAGGAGCCGTAGCTCTGAATCGACAGTCGCGACTCCTCGATACCATAATCGCCCGAAAGAAGCGCCAGAAGATTCAGACTGCGTGCCGCCGATAACTCCCAATTACTCTTGAAGCGCCGATTGTGAATCGGAACGGCGTCGGCATGGCCTACGAGCGCGACCTTATTCTTGACATCGCGCAGCACAGTTGCGATTTCTGAGACCAGGGGATACGCGCTCCGGCTAATCCGATCGTCGCCGGACGCGAACAGAACTGCCTGCGGAACGCTGATCACCAGACCGCGCGGCTCGCGATGCAGATCGAGGCCCTGCTGTTGCAACCTTTGTTCGGTCTGTTGGAGCGGCAGACTGGGCTCCTTGGGCGGAGTCGTTACCGCGGTGGCGGCCTGAACCGGACGATCGCGCAGACCCTGCGCCGCCACCGCCACGAATAGGATCAGCAAGACCGTCACGATGTCGGTGTAGCTAATTAGCCAGCGATTGTGCGAAACGGTCTCCGGCTGGAGGTATCCGGGTTTACGCGCCATCGGACTTGGGTTTCCGAACAAACGAGTTCAAGCGGACGCGAATCAAGGATGGATGCAGGTTTTCGATGATCGAGAGCACGCCTTCGATGATGAGTTCCTGAGTGTCAAACTGCTCGGCCACGCGCGCGCGAATGCGGTGAGCCACCGGCAGCAGCAACAGATTTGCCAACGCCAGGCCGTAGATGGTTGAAACGAACGCTGTCCCGATGCCGCTGCCTACCGCCTGGAGATTCGAGAATTGGCGCAGCACTTCAATCAGCCCGACCACTGTGCCAATGATTCCGATGGTGGGTGCAAACCCGCCCGCTACCTCCAGCGCCTTCGCGTCACTCTCTCCATGGCGCTCGTTCATTCTGAGTTGAGTTTCGAGCACCGCCTGCAGTTCCTCCCGGTTTTGGCCGTCCACGGCCAGCTGCAGCGCGTCGCGGAGAAAGACGTTGGCCATCTTCTTGATTGCCGGCTCAAGCGCGATCATACCTCCCCGCCGCGCAATTCTCGAGAGGACGATAACTTCCTCCACTAACGCCTCGCGGTCCACCTCATCAGCCGCGAAAAGATCCGCGATCCGCCGCGCCGAATGTATAAGCGAATGCCGCGGCGTGGTCAGCAGAATTACACCCAGCGTCCCCCCCACCACAATCACTGCTCCAGTCGGCTGGAGAAAGTAAGCCACACCGACATGCGTGGCGTAGATCCCCGCTATAACTGCGCCCACCGCGATCGCAACGCCCGCCAGGAACGAAAGATCGAGAGGCGGCCGTCGCAGCCGATTAGCTGTTCTTTGGAGGTTGAGTGGTCGGCTTAGAGCCGCTTGCGGTGTAGCCAATTGCTATGCTCCGAAAAATTGAATGCACGCCGGCGACCAACAGCAAGCCGTTATGTAATCAACCAGAAGGCGCGCCAAATAATTGGCAGCGTCACGAATTCGTCGGTTCAGGTGACAGAATCACGCCGCGACACTCTCCTAATCCGATCCGGCGGACACCCGGCCCCTGGCACCAGCCTCGCAGGATCACCTCATCGCCGTCTTCCAGGAACCGGCGTTCTTCGCCGCCGGGCAGGAAAACAGCCTCGGCTCCGCGCCGCGTCATCTCGAGCAAGCATCCCCGGTTCTGCTTTTCCGGCCCTGAAACTGTCCCGCTGCCAATCAGATCGCCCGGCCGAATCGGACAGCCATTCGAAGTATGATGCGCCACCATCTGCGCCAGGGTCCAGTACATGGTCGAAAAATCGCTTTGGCTTACGCGTACCGGGTCTCTCATCCGCGCCGATCGCAGCCAGACTTCCAACGTGACGCGGAAGGCCGTGTCCCGGGTGGGGGCGAGATAGGGCAAAGGCGCCGGATCCCCTACCGGTCGCGGCGGAATCGCGCAGCGAAATGGCTCCAAGGCCTCCAACGTGACTACCCAAGGCGAAATGGAGGTAGCAAAATTCTTCGACAGGAACGGACCTAGCGGCTGCGACTCCCAGGTTTGAATGTCGCGGGCCGACCAATCATTCAGCAGGCACACGCCGACAATGCGCTCTTCAGATCGCGCGATAGGAATTGTCTCGCCCAGCGCAGTGCCGGGCCCCAAAAACGCTCCCAGCTCCAGTTCGTAATCGAGCTGCCGGCACGGACCATAGACCGGCGCTGAACCCGGGCTGGACACAATCTGCCCGCGAGGCCGCTGGACCTGTGTTCCGCTGACAACTACCGAGGAGGCGCGGCCGTGATACGCAATGGGGACCCACTTGTAGTTGGGCAACAGCGGATTGTCGGGACGAAACAGCGACCCGACGTTGGTGGCGTGATCGATTGACGCGTAGAAGTCGGTGTAATCGGGACTATTGCAAGGCAGCAGCAGATCGACGTCGGCCATCGGCGTTAGGTAACGCTCTGCCCCGTTCGAAAATTTTGACAGCAACGCACTAGCACGCCTGCGCAGATCGACTCGCAGAGATTGAGGCAGCGCCATCAGCGCATCCATGGACGCGATCTGGAAAGCCGCGCCGGCATCCAGTAACATGTCGCCGATTGCGATTCCTAGCCGCGTGTGCTCGTGTCCCTTGCGGGCGAAGGTAGCGTAAGGAAGATTTTGAATCGGAAAATCGCTATCTGGGAGATTAGCGGATTCCACCCAGCTCTGAAGGGCCGGATCATGCGTCGCGTCGATCATTGGAGCCACCCCAACATTTTCAAATCTCCAACAGGCTCCTCGAACGAACAGGAACCGAAGCTGTGTGCGAATTCGCGCCGGGCAGCCGCAATCTGCGCGGCCGACAGACTTCTGCCGCGCCAGGTTATCGCGTCATCTGAAAATTCGAAGCTGTCGGGATCGCATTCGTGCAAAACACCGGCGACGGCCGCGTGACCCATGCCATGCCATGCATATGCCGCTGCGATGAAGACATTGATGAACCCGTGCAGGATGGCCCGTGGGCTATCGGCCGCGTAAGTGAGCGAATGACTGCCACGAAGCGGATGATGCAACCCGGCAGTCGCCTTGAACGGAACGCGCCGCGCAGCCGCCTCGCACAGAAATTCTGCAATTTCACCGGGCGTCGGGATGGCGTTAACCGTTAAGGCGCCGGTTCGAACTTTCGCGAATGCACCGGCGATTTGATCGAGGGGCGCCTCGCAATAGGTTGGCCGCGACAACTTGACGGCCAGCCTCGTTTCGAGCGATTCCACTTGCCGAGGCAGCGGCCCGGGTTCGGCGTCGACCAGCAGCGTGACCCGCCAATTCTCACCAATGTCGACATCATCGAGTTTGGAAAATGGAAGGACCAGGCGATTGAGAATCCAACTCTCGGGCGACGCTAGATACTGCCGGTAGTTCTCGATTGCGACCGGCAGCGAAAGAGCGGCCGGCGGATAGAGTCCCGCGTAGTCGATCAGATTCGATAGAAGCGCGCGCAAAGATCCTGGTGCCTGGCTCATTTACTTTGCCTTCCTCGGCTTGAGCCCGAATTCCATGTGTAATCGAACGCTCTCGATCCAGACCGGACCCCGATCATGGTTGTACGCCGGATTGTTGTAATGCTCCAGATCGAGAGACGCATAGAAGCCCGGGAACAAGCGCGCGCTGTAGTAGCTCTCCCATAAGTATTCGGGAGCGTAATTTAGCCGGCCATCTCCGATCAGAAAGTCGTAACCGCCGCGCGCGAGATACAGCGCGTGAACGCCAGAGAGTCCGGCGGCTGAGAAGGAAGTGGCCACCACGTCCTCCTTCCGTTTCCATCTGGTGCCCTTGAGCGAAACGCCAGCGCTGGCCAGGCGATCAATGGCTGTAAAGGCAAAGTCCTCGGTCTTGCCGTCATTCCATCCCAAGCGAGTGAAAACACCAAGATCGTGAAGAATCTCCTGGTCGAAGCTGATCCCGGTCCCATACTTGAGAGTCCCGGCGCGGTGGACAGCCGCGACGTTAGGAGTTGTTCCGGTTTCCTCCGCCACACGAAGCGCATCGGCGTAACTGCCCGAATCGGTGTGATTCAGGAATCCGAGCAGACGCACAGCACCCGGATGATCTCCGAGTGAGTAGCGCCGCTCGACTTCGAAGGTATCGCCCCGATCGCGAAACAGCCGCCGGTCGAAGCTGCTGCCGTTGGCAACCTTAGGCTCCGCGGCGGCGGCATATCGGTACGACCAATTGCGCGTGTGGAACTCATTCATGATTCCCCAGGTGTAGCCGCGCGTGTCGGCTGGGTAATCCCACGCGCCGTTGTACATCACCCCCCAAGCCAGGAACTGAGTGCGTGGGTCGTGAGTGTAATTGTTGTTGTCGAAGAAATCCGTAAGCGTGAAGCGCCCGACCGTCACGGTGTAACGGTTCATGGGGCGTTCGCCCGCAAGCTGGTTCGAACCGCTTTCTACGTGCTCTTTTTCAGAGCCGAAACCAAAATCGTGAGTAAGGTACAGGCGAGCGATGTAAGGCTTCGGCGTCGCCGTCTCGATACGCGGCAATTCGCCATTGGGCGCATCCGCCAGGCCATCGACCTTGCTGAGCCCCCTGCCACCGGCAATCTCGGGATCGAAATAGAATTGAGTATTCTGATCCAATTGCAGGCCGAAGTACAACGTGGTCGTCAACGAGACGTCGCGCTCCGGATAGGGCTGAAGACTGAACGGCCCCTGGTAGGGAGAATTGAATGTGCCGTGGCGCTGGCCAACGGACGTAGCTTGATAGTAAAGATTCCACCGTTCCGGCGGATCCGCATTGGTCGTGTTGCCGGCCGTGCCGGAGTCCTGCCCGGCGAAGAACGGGTTCAGAATAGTCCATAACAATACTACATAAGAGTTGATTCCCACCGTATTCTATTGTCGTCCGCGCCCGGAACATTAATCTAGTAACCCGGAGCTGTAATCTAGTTACATGAGCAGCCCAGCCGAAAAAATATTGGCCGATCCGGATCGCGAACTATTGCGGCATACCCTGGCCACGCTTGCTTATCGCGGTGGCAAAGCCATGCGCGGCGCGCCAGATACATTCGCCCACTTTCGAGCATCGCCAAAGACGCGCACTCCGGTCGAGATTCTCGCGCACATGGGCGATCTGATGGACTGGGCTCTCTCGATCGCGCAAGGCCGGCAACAATGGCAGGATTCCACATCGCTTTCATGGGACGCGGAAATGGATCGTTTCTTTACGGCTCTTCAAGCATTCGATACCTATTTGGCCTCCGGCGTTGCCGTGCATCAGTCTTCCGAACAGCTTTTCCAGGGCCCTGTGGCCGATGCGTTCACGCATGTCGGACAGATCGCTATGTTGCGCAGGCTGGCGGGCGCGCCCGTCAAAGGAGAGAACTACTATCAAGCCCGCATCGTAACCGGACGAGTTGGCGCTGACCAGGCAGCCGCGGTTCGGGAATTCGACTGAACCCGCACAGGCCGGCCTCAAGGAGTTTTCAGAAGATCTTGAACTGTTTGCGGTGACAAACTGCCTGCCTTAGGCTGATCTTGCTTCACAGGTTCAGGCGCGGTCAAAGCTCGCACTCTCTGCAGTGAACGAAGCTCGAGAAACCACACCGTTAAGACAATCAGCGGGATCAAGCAGAGTGTGATCCTTAATGCGCGGCTTGCCCAAGAATACCGAAATCGGAAAAACCGTCGCAAGCATTGAGTGCACCGATAGGGATTCAGAAGCAGGCCAAATAGCGCCCAGTCTATTAACGAACGCAGCCGGGACGGGGAGATTCGCGCAGATCCGCATTTGGGGCAGCGGTATGCCTCGCGAGTGGAACGGGGATTTTGGACATGTGCGGCCGCAGGCGACAAACTGGGGTCCTCAACGTGTTAGACTCCTCGGGCTACTGTACATCAATAAAAAAAATTTATGCGCGAATTCCAAGTTGCTACCTTTAGTCACCTTGGTCGATTTCGAGATTGGGATAGCTTGTGGCTGATATGCTGAAGACGGCGCATGTAGTGCCTGGTGAGTTGATACCGTTATGCACGAAATGGGAATAGCCACTTCGGTTCTGGATGCTGCGCAAAACGAAGCCAAGCGTCATCCGGGCTCTAAACTGCTGAAAGTGGGCCTCCGCATCGGCGAATGGTCGGGTGTGGATCCGGATTCCCTCCGCTTTTGTTTCGAAGCCCTTGTGCTGGGGTCCGACAATGCGCCCACCCTCGAGATCGAATTCCGGCCGCGCCAAAACCGCTGCCCTTCCTGTGGCACTGTATTTGCTCTGAAAGATTTCGAGATTAACTGTCCAACCTGTGGGGCGGCTTCTACCGAGCCCGTGAGTGGCGATGAGCTGGAGCTGGCGTACGTGGAATTGGAGGAACTGTGAATCGTATCGAAGTACAGCAAAAGGTCTTGAGCGAAAACGATCGCATTGCGAAGTCCTTGCGCGATCGCATTCGAGAAAACGGCATATATTGCCCAAACCTGATAAGTTCCCCAGGTGCGGGGAAAACCTTACTGCTGGAGCGGACACTGGCAATGTTCCCTCCGGACACAGGCGTAGCGGTACTCACCGGCGACATACAAACCGATAATGATGCTAAACGCCTGGCTAAGTATGGGTTCCCGGTTCGGCAGATCTGCACGGGCGGCTCCTGCCACCTCGATGCGCGCATGGTGGAGCAGGCTCTCGAGGCCGAAGCTTGGAATTTGGCGGGTCTCCACTACCTGTTCATCGAAAACGTCGGCAACCTGGTATGCCCCTCCAGCTATAATTTGGGCGAAAATGATAAGATCGTGATTCTCAGCGTTACCGAGGGAGAAGACAAGCCGTTGAAGTACCCCGCCACTTTTTCGCGCGCGGGGCTGGTGATTATTAACAAGATCGACCTTCTTCAATACGTTCAATTCGATATTGGAAAAGCGAAGGAAAATGTGCAAAAAGTTCATCCAGGCGCCGAAATTCTGGAGGTCTCGGCGACGACGGGCGCGAATCTGGATCAATGGTACGCTTGGCTGGAGAAAAAGCGCGCAGGATGCGCGCAGGACCGGTCCACGGCGGCCGTTAGCTAACAGTTTGTAGCACCCGCGCTGGGGCCGACTCCTCCGGGCCCCAACTCGGTCATAGATGGGTCGGGTTCGGCATTGAACCCGACCTTCTTTTTGGGTTAGTGGGTGAAATTACCCATAACTTCTCGGTGCAAACTGAATTTCCGCACGCCGCTACCAGCGTCTTAGTGGGTCATCGCATACGTGATGTAATTGACGCCAATGCGGATTCCCAAAGCCGAGAACCGCTCCGGATAGAGCGGGTTGTCGGCATGCTCCCAGGAGTCGCCCAAATCCATGTTGTGGCAGATCGCTACCATCAAGCGCCCTTTGTCGTCATAAATTCCCCGCCAGCGCGCTTCGTAGCCGTCGTGTTCCCACATTTGATGCGTGTAGACGAACTGCTCGCCGGGAACCTGATAGCGGTCATCCAGATCGAAGATGGTGTGGAAAATCGGGTCTCGGTTGTCGATGTCGACGATGGGACGGTCCGGAAATACGCGATGCATCCCGGCGATGAACACGCTCCACTCATGGGTGCCGTGGAAGTCGTCACACATGAAGAAGCCGCCGCGCAGCAGGAAATCGCGCATCTTGGCGGCCTGTTGGTCGGTGAGATCCCAGTGACCGACTTCGACGCCGTACAACCATGGCCAGTTGTACACGTCGTCGCCTTCATCCAGGTTGATAGGCTGCTCAACGGAACGGGCCTGGATTCGGGTCAGCCGGCGCACCGCTTCCGACAGATGCCGGTCAGATCGTGGATAGTCGATGGTCCAATTGGTGCCGCCCTGTTGCCAATATGGGGTATAAGGGCGGTCGCTGAAACGGACTGAAGGATACATCAGGCGCGCGAAGGTCCATTCTCCGGGGACTCGGTAGTCGGGCGGAAGCGGAAAATTTTCGTACTCCCAGCCCGGATACTCGCGAAACTTCTGGCCGAAGGCAAGCGCGACGCAAAATAAGACAGTGGCGGATAATGCGCAGACCGCCGCCAGCCGCCGTCTAGCCATGCTGCTTGGACGCGCCAAATCCTCGTTCGGTGTACCCATCCGCTACGTACTTTCAGGATGCCATATTCGCTGCTTGCTATTCTTAGTGTGAAGACTCAGTTCTATGGCAAATCGATGGGGATATCCGGATCTGGGTTTTGGAATCGGGCTCCGCTCCGTGCACTTCGACTATATCCTGAAGAACAATCCGGCCATCGATTGGTTTGAAGTGCTGTCGGAAAACTACCTGGACACCGGCGGCCGGCCGCTAAATGTTTTAGATCAGGTGGCCGAACGCTACCCCGTGGTTCTGCACGGAGTTTCGCTATCGGTTGGCAGAACCGACGCAATCAATTTCGATTATCTCGGGAAGCTGAAAGCTTTAGCCAAGCGGATCAAGGCTCGCTGGATCTCCGACCATCTCTGTTGGACGGGCGTATCGGGGCTGAACACGCACGATCTTTTGCCGATGCCTTACACCGACGAAGCTTTGCGCCACACCATCGAGCGCGTAAAGATCGTTCAGGATTTTTTGGAGCGGCCGATCGCGTTGGAGAATGCCTCGACTTACCTTGAATTCGCCGCGTCGACCTGGACAGAAAGCGAGTTTTTGGCGGCGCTTGCCGAGCGAGCCGACTGCGCCATTCTTCTGGATGTCAACAATGTGTATGTCAGCTCATTTAATCATGGCTTCGATGCAAAAGAGTATATTCAGCGGATCCCACGCGACCGGGTGGTCCAGATGCATCTGGCGGGGCATACCAACAAGGGCACGCATATCCTGGACACGCACAGCGATTACGTGATCGAGACCGTCTGGGAGCTTTATCGCTACGCGCACCGCCGGCTGGGTGGTGTGGCCACGCTGCTAGAGTGGGACGCGAACATTCCGGAATTCGACGTGGTGCATAGCGAGGCGCTGAAGGCGCGCAAGTTCAGGGAGCAGGAAGACGCTCTGGTGAAAACGCCGGAACGAACCGAGGTTGCCGCGTATGGCGACTGATCCGGGCCTAGAAAAGCTTCAGCGCTGGATGCATGCCTATATCGTCGGGAACGGAGAAACAGCGTCCCCTGGTAGCGTAGTGCTTCCTTCCAGGATGCTTTCCGCGCTCGAGCGCCTTAATATCTATCGCGACATGTATCTTCCGCGGATGGAGGAAGCGCTGGCGATCGACTATCCGGCGCTGAAACATTTCCTGGGCCCGGAGGAATTTATGCGCTTAGTATCGCGCTACGTGGGCGTTTATCCTTCGCGCAGCTATACCCTGAACAGGCTGGGCGATCATCTTCCCGAGTATGTGGCGACGCTCGGTGATCTCCGGGAGAAAAAATTCTGCGTGGATCTGGCGCGGCTGGAATATGCCTTGACCATGGTCTTCGATGCAAACGAAACTTCGCACCTGACGCCCGACGCCATACAGGCCGTCCCGGCTGAAGCCTGGGAGGGCGCGCGCCTGAAGCCCATCGAGGCCCTCCGGCTGCTCGCCTTCGACTACCCGGTGAGCCAGTATATCGGCGCCGTGGACGAAGAGAATCGCTTTCCGCGAATCGCGCCGAAGAAGACCTGGGTGGTGGCTTACCGCCGCAGCTACCAGGTCCATCGCATCAATCTAACCGAGCCGGCGTACGAACTGCTCTCCGCGCTGATCTCTGGAAGAACGATGGGCGATGCGATAATGAGCGTGCTTACGCGCAAGCGGCGCCCAACCGTGAAGGAGCCGCAACTGTTCGAATGGTTCCGCGACTGGATGGCGGAAGGCCTGTTCCAGGCCGTCGAGCTGGGCGATGCAAAAACGCTAGCGGCATCGTAAACTCAACTTGTAGATCATTTCAGGGCGCGTAGCTCAGGTGGATAGAGCATCAGCCTTCTAAGCTGAGGGTCGCTGGTTCGAGTCCAGCCGCGCCTACCATAAGCTCCATCACACGAAGTAAGCGGCGTTGAGCGGCATATTACATCCCAACCGCACATTGCACTTGATTGGAAACCGGCGTAAGCTGCTCGTGACACCCATGACGAATCAACCCCAATTGTTGCCGCTATCCCCATCGGCCATTCCCGGAGCTCTTTCCAAAGCAGAACGCTATCGCCTTCTGAATGAGCCCTGGCAAGCTGAGAGTATTTGCCGGGATGTGCTCGCCATTGATCCCGACAACGAGGTAGCCACTATTCTGCTGGTTTTGTCCCTAACCGATCAATTCGAAGAAGGCCCCCGTGCCAAAGAAGCGTTGCACCTGGTTGAAGATATGCCCAACGAATACCAGCGGACTTATTATTCGGGCATTGTTCACGAGCGGCAGGCCGTCGCCCTATTCCGACAGCATCCGGACTATCGCTCGCGCCGTGAGATCTATAGGCTGGTTCAGATTGCGATGGAGTTGTATCGCAAAGCCCAGGCAATTCGGCCCGCCAACAATGACGACGCGGTTCTTCGTTGGAATACCTGCGTCCGTTTCCTGCAACGCAACTGGGAATTCCACTGAAGCATCGGGCGTCGCGCGCTACCAGGGCAATGTTTCCGTGGTGGTCGGAGTGGTCCACTTATGAACGACACCGGAAACAGCGCTCTTGTATTCATCCAAATCCATCGGCTTGGTAATAAAGTCACGCGCTCCTAGCGAGTATGCGCGATCGACATCCGCCGGATTCTGGGAAGCCGTAAAGACGACGATAGGTGTAGTCTTCCTGCGAGGGTAGGATGCCAGCACTGCATAGCCTGACAGCTTAGGAATGTTTAAGTCTAAAAGAACCAAATCGGGCTGGTAGTCAGGATCCATCAGTATTTGGAGTGCCTGCTCGCCATCACGGGCGATGTTGAGATGGACCGGCCCAGGCTGGTCCGCAAGAGCTTGTCCTACCAGTAGCGCGTCTCCAGCATTATCTTCAACCAGGAGCACTTCGGAAGGCTTCCCGGAGGAGTCGGCCTTCGGAACGGTCTCGATAGGTCCATTCGCGGTGCAAATATCCACCTCGTCATAGATGCCTCCACCGAGACGCAATATCCTCTGGGCCACTTCCCGCGCTTCTGACAAGGTCGCGAGTGACAGTTTAGTTCTCTCGCGCCTCCCGTTCTTCCGGATGCAGTGAAGTGTCAGGCTTGGTTCCTTGTCCACAACTAAGCTCCTTCCTTCTACACGTTGGACACCGTAGGGTCTGGAACATTTCCCAGTAAAACGCATTTATCCTGAGAGTAACCGTTAGTTCGTTGAAAACCGGTAGATGGTAGTGCTATGAAACTGCTGGCCAGGCTTCAGTTCAGTGGAAGGGAAGGCCGGCCTATTGGGAGAATCAGGAAAATGCTGGGTCTCTAGACAAAGGCCGCTGAAACGCCCGTAAGGTTTGCCGCCCTTGCCTTTAATGGTCCCATCCAGAGAGTTGCCGGTATAAAACTGAACCCCGGGCTGATCCGTGATCACTTCCAGAACGCGGCCGCTCGACGGTTCCTCAACGTGCGCGGCCAGAAGTGGCGCGGCGCCCTTCTGATTGAGTACCCAGTTGTGGTCGTAGCCCTTGCCGAACTCTAATTGCTCGTCTTTCTGATGGATGCGCGCGCCAATCGGCGTTGCTTTGCGGAAATCGAAGGGAGTGCCACTGACGGGACGCAGTTCACCGGTCGGAATCAACCCGGCATCGACCGGAGTAAAACGGTCGGCATTCAGGGTCACTATGTGCTCCAGGATGTCACCGTCGCCGGCTCCCCGGAGGTTGAAGTATGCGTGATTGGTCAGATTGATAACGGTGTCTTTGTCGGTGGTGGCCGCGTAATCGATTTTCAGCTCGTTGGCGTCGGTCAGGCGATAGATGACGATCACCTTCAGGTTGCCGGGATAGCCTTCCTCGCCGTCCTTGCTCAAGTACGATAGCTCGAGACCGCCGTCCGGCAATTCTCGTGGCGTCCAGACCGCTTTGTTAAATCCGTGCACGCCTCCATGTAGGGAATTCTGGCCATTATTCGCCGCCAGCTTATACTCCATGCCATCGAGGGTGAAGCGCGCATGTCCGATCCGGTTGCCGTAGCGGCCGACCAGCGCTCCGAAATAGGGACTAGAGCTGACGAGATAGTCGTGGAGCGAGTCGAATCCCAGGATTACATCCGCCATAGCGCCCTTGCGATCGGGTGCTTTAAGCGAGACGACGATTCCGCCGTAATTGGTGATTCGCGCTTCGAGGCCGTTCTTGTTGGTGAGCGTGTAAATCTGGACTGGCGCGCCGTCCGGTGTTTTACCGAACTCAGCCCGGGTCAACTTCGGTGTCGCGTTCAAGCTCATGGATGCCGCCAAAATTAAAATTGCCGCGTGTAGTTTTCGCAAGCCGGTCTCCTCAACTCATCTTTCCCGACTTAGTTCCAGAGCTATTAGAATAAGGGTCTGTGAAAGCGTTTGCAAGCGTAGAAAGGCAATCATGAACGCTTCGTCGCGTTTACTCACGCTGTCCGGCGTCGACCTGGCGATCATCGCTTTGTACTTCGCCGCCGTTCTCGGCATCGGCTTCTACCTGAAGCGATACACGAACACCGGCGAGGATTTCTTCCTGGCCGGGCGCGAGATGACCGCCTGGGTGGCGGGCCTAAGCTTCCTGGCGGCGAATCTGGGAGCGCTCGAAATGATGGGCTGGGCTGCGTCGGCCTATCAATACGGGATTCTGGCGACGCATTGGTATTGGATCGGCGCGATTCCGGCCATGCTGTTTCTCGGCCTGGTGATGATGCCGTTCTATTACATCTCGAAAACCCATTCGGTACCGGGCTATTTGAAGCTACGGTTCGGCGAGCCATCCCGCGCGCTGGCGGCGATCTGTTTCGGGTTCATGACGGTCCTGATGAGCGGCATCAACATGTACTCGATGGCGCTAGTGATGAAGGTGGTGCTCGGCTGGGACATTCATTTCAGTATCTGGATCTCTTCGCTCACCGTGGCCGTCTACGTTGTCCTTGGAGGACTGCTCTCGGCGATTTTTAATGAAGTGCTGCAGTTCGTTCTGATCTGGCTGGGCGCGCTGCTGATCTCGATCCTCGGTCTAATTGAAGCCGGAGGCTGGAACGGCGTGGTGGAGCGCATCGCGCACAATTTTCCGGGCCAGAGCTATACGCATCTGTGGAGCACGCTCGGATCGTTTGACGATAATCCGATGGGCATTCACTGGGTGGGGATCGTATTTGGACTCGGCTGGGTGATCTCCTTTGGATATTGGACGACGGACTTTCTAGTCGTACAGCGCGTGCTCGCCGCTAGGGATCTTCGGTCGGCCAAGCTCGCGCCCATCATCGGCGCTGGATTCAAGATGCTGGTTCCGTTCATCGTGATTCTTCCAGGATTGCTCGGTCTGGCCGTGCTTCCCGAGCATCTGGTGGGTGAAAGCCAAGCGGTGGCAACGGGAGCACACAGCTACAACGAGGTGCTGCCGATCATGCTGGCGCGCTACTGCGGACCGGGATTGTTGGGACTCGGTATCACGGCCCTTATGGCCGGCTTCATGTCGGGTATGGCTGGGAATGTCAGCGCCTTCGCGACGGTGTGGACTTATGATATTTACCGGCCCTTCTTTCGTAGGCAGGCCACCGATGCGCACTACGTCTCAGTGGGCCGCTGGTGCACATTGCTGGGCGTGCTGGTGAGCATCGGCACCGCTTATTTCGTGATGCAGTTTCAAAGCATCATGGACTATGTTCAGGCGCTATTCAGTTTCTTTATCGCTCCGCTGTTCGGTACCGTGCTGCTCGGCATGCTATGGCGCCGCGCCACGCCGGCGGGAGGGTTCTGGGGATTGCTCAGCGGAACCGTGTCGGCCATCGGGCTGTGGGCCTGGGTGAAGATCGATCCCACGGCGCTGCGATATGTGGCGCTGTCGCCCAAAGCGAAGGACATGGCGGAGAATATGTACCGGGCGTTGTGGTCATGGATCGTGTGCGTTTTGGTCACGGTGGTCGTCAGTTATATGACGCGGCCCAAACCGATGGAGGAACTGACAGGATTGGTTTACGGCTATACCGACCTGCCGTCGGAAGGGCATTTGCCGCTGTACCAGCGCCCCATTTTTTGGGCCGGCGTGGTGGCGGTCGGGTTCGTGATCTTGAACATTATTTTCTGGTAGGTGACAATGCATCGTCCCGGCATGATTTCGATTTGGTTCTTCGTTGGCGCGCTGGTGTTGATTTATGGGGTGTTGATCCTGGGCGCGGGGCTATATGAGAGAGCGGTGCCGCCCGAGCATCCCGTGGTGCTGGACAATTTGCACGCGGGAATCTGGTGGGGCGCGCTGCTGATTGTTCTGGGGGCGTTCTATTCGTTTAAGTTTTCGCCCTGGAGGAACAAATAACATGGAAGCCAAACCGCGTCGCATGACTTTCGGAATGATTGTCGGGAATCGCGGCTTTTTCCCCGATCACCTGGCTCGGAGCGGGCGCACCGAGATGATCGCAGCGATTGAAAAGGCCGGCCATAGTGTGGTGGCTCCGGGCGTTGAAGACACCAAGTACGGGGCCGTCGAGACGCGCGTGGAGGCGGTGTGCTGCGCCGAGCTTTTCAAGAAACACAGCGAGGCCATCGACGGCGTAATCGTCACTCTGCCGAATTTCGGCGATGAGCGCGCCATTGCCGACACGCTGCGAGGGGCCGGGCTGAGCGTGCCGGTGCTGGTGCAGGCGACGCCGGATAGTCCAGGCCGGATGGGCATTCGGGATCGCCGCGATAGCTTCTGCGGCAAGATGTCGGCCTGCAATAACCTGGCGCAGTACGGTATTCCATACTCTCTGACCACGCTACACACAGAGGCGCCCGATTCCGATCTTTTCCGCCAGGATCTGGACTGGTTCGCAGCCGTGTGCCGCGTCACGCGAGGGTTGCGGAGGCTTCGCATCGGCGCGATCGGCGCGCGGCCGGCGGCGTTCAACACGGTTCGCTACAGCGAAAAGATCCTGGAAGCTAACGGCATTTCAGTGGAGCCGATCGACCTTTCGGAAATCCTCGGCCGGATCGCGCGCATGGGCGACCAGGATGCCGCCGCGCAAGCGAAGTTGGAACAGATCCGGCGCTACGTCCCGACCAACAGTGTCCCAGCCGAGCCGCTGCTGAAGATGGCCAAGCTCGGCGCGGTGGTGGATCAATGGATGACGCAAACTCAGGTCGCGATCAGCGCCGTGCAGTGTTGGACGTCGCTCGAAGAATTCTTCGGCGTGGTGCCTTGCACCATCATGAGCATGATGAGCGAGAATCTGACGTCCAGCGCCTGCGAAGTGGATATTTGCGGCGTGGTTGGGATGCACGCTCTGCAACTCGCGTCCGCAACGCCCAGCGCGTTGCTGGACTGGAACAACAATTACGGGGACGATCCGGACAAAGCGGTCTGCTTTCATTGCAGCAATCTTCCCAAGCATTTCTTCAAGGACGTCCGCATGGATTTTCAGGAGATCATCGCCGGCACGGTGGGCAAGGAGAATACTTACGGAACGTGCGTGGGCCGCGTCAAATCCGGTCCGATGAGCTTCGCGCGCTTTTCGACTAACGACCGCGAGGGCGCCATCCATGGCTATGTGGGCGAAGGCGAGTTCACCGACGATCCGCTGGAGACTTTCGGTGGCGCAGGCGTGGTTCGGATCCCGCGGTTGCAAAAGCTGCTGCGCTACATCTGCGAGCGCGGCTTCGAGCATCACGTCGCGGCCAACCTGGCTCCCGTGTCGTCAGCGGTGCGGGAGGCGACGACGCGTTATCTCGGCTGGAGCGTGCACCAGCATGAATAGACTCGTAGCGCACGCACTCTTGCGTGCCGCGGCGGCACTCATGCCGACGCCCGGTATTGACTCATGAGCATAGTCGCCGGGGTCGATTTCGGGACTCTCAGCGTTCGGGCTTCGATCTTCGACAGCGCTCGCGGACGCCTGGGCGCTGGAGTGGCCGAATATCCGCTGCAGCGCAAGAAGGAGGATCCCGATCACGCCACCCAAAGTCACGCCGACCACATGCGGGCGCTGGTGGAGGCGATGCGCCGGGCCATCGAAAGCGCCGGGATCGACGGGCACACGATCGAGGCAATCGCTCTCGATACCACAGGTTCGAGCGTAATTCCCGTGGATGAGCGCCTCGAACCTATAGACGACTATTATTTGTGGTGCGATCATCGGGCTTGGAAGGAAGCCGGCGAGATCACCGCCGCGGCTCGCAGTAGCCGGTTAGAGGCGATCGATTGGTGTGGCGGCATCTATTCTTCCGAGTGGGGATTCGCGAAGCTTCTGCACTGGCTGCGCAATAACCCGGAGAAGCGCGAGCGGTTCGGGACGGCGCTGGAGCACTGCGATATGGTGGCGGCCGTGCTGTGTGGAATCAGCGATCCGGCGAAGGCCCCGCGCAGTATTTGCGCCATGGGCCACAAGTGGATGTGGAATGCCCGATTAGGCGGCCTGCCGGCGGATGAGTTTTTGGCGCGTGTGGATACGCTCTTCATAGGAGTAACCGCAAAGCTTGATGGCTGCTACGCGACATCCGATAAGATCGCCGGGCATCTCGCCCCGCCGTGGGCGGAGAAGTTGGGGCTGAGAGCGGGAATTCCCATTCCCGTAGGCGCCTTTGACGCGCACTGGGACGCCGTCGGCGCGGGTGTACGCTTAGGCGACGTGGTGAATGTAGTTGGCACGTCCACCTGCATCATGGCGATTAGCGAGCAACCGGCGTTGATTCCCGGGGTGTGCGGCGTGGTGCCAGGTTCGGTTCATCCCCAGTATGCCGGCATTGAGGCCGGACTCTCGGCCACTGGTGACATCTTCGACGCCATTGCGCGCCGCGCGGACTCAACGGTCGCGGACCTCTCGCGCGGACTGGAAAAATATCACGCAGGCGAAACCGGATTGCTGCGCCTCACTTGGGACAATGGGGATCGCACGGTGCTGGTGAATCCGGAACTGAGCGGCGTCACGCTGGGCTGGCGGCTTACTCACACGGCGCAGGACGAGTTGTTTGCGGCCATCGAAGGAACGGCGTTCCATACGCGTGTGATCTTAGAGCGCATGGAAGAGCATGGCGTGCCGGTTCGCCGCATCATCAACGCGGGCGGCATCCCGCAGCGTAATGCCGTACTCAATCAGGTGTACGCGAATGTGATGGGAAAACCGATCCTGGTGCCTGACGGGGACGTGACCAGCCTGGGATCGGCCATCTTCGCGTTTCTCGCCGCCGGAACTTTTCAGACCGTCGAGGACGCGCAGGACGCGCTGTGCCCCGGCTATATTACTGTCGGGCCAGAGGAATCGAACTCGGCGACGTATCAGGAATTGTACCCGCTCTTCCGAAAATTGTATTTTTCGTTCGGCGACCGCGGTTCCCATCCGATAGAGTTGGGTGACATTTTGCCTGAGTTGCGACGAATCGCGAATCGCGCGCGTGGAGGCCAGAGTGCTGGAAGCGCTGCGGGCTGAAGTCTTCGAGGCGAATCTCGAGCTGGTTCGCCGTGGACTGGTGCTCTATACCTTCGGAAACGCGAGCGGAATATCGCGCGAACAGGGACTATTGGCGATCAAGCCCAGCGGCGTTCCTTACGATGCGATGACTCCGGCCGACATCGTGATCACCGACCTGGAGGGCCGTGTCGTAGAGGGCAGCCTGCGGCCGTCGTCCGATTTAGCCACTCACGCGGCACTTTATCGAGCGTTCCCTTCGATTGGCGGCATCGCGCACACCCATTCTCGCCACGCCACAGCCTGGGCGCAGGCCGGCCGCGAAATCCCTTGCTTCGGCACCACGCACGCCGATTACTTTCATGGCCCCGTGCCGGTGACGGAGCCGCTCACGCCTGCCGAGATCGAATCGGACTACGAAGCCAATACCGGTATAGCGATCATCCGCTTAATGAACGGCCGCGATCCTCTGGCCTGTCCGGCGGCTCTGGTTGCGGGGCATGCGCCATTCTGCTGGGGGAAGTCTGCGACCGAGGCGGCGCACGCCGCTGTCATCGTCGAAGAGCTGGCCGCGATTGCGTTCGAGACCCTGATCATAAATCCCGGCGCCAAGCCGATCTCGAGCGCATTGCACGACAAACATCACCACCGCAAACACGGCCCGAAGGCCTACTACGGCCAGCGGAAGTCGTGAGGGTTATTCAACGCGCAGGCGCAAAATCGTGAGTGAGTGCGCGGGGAACGTGTAGGAGAACGCGTTCTTCTCCAGAGAGGCGGCAAGTGTACTGGTCTTAGGAATGACTTTCTTGTCGTCGCCGAAGGTATGCGTCGCCTGCAGATCCGGATAGTTCATTTGCCAGACGCCGACATCCCGGCTGAGTGTGCCTTCTTCGTTCTGGATGCGCGTGGCGATGTTCTGCGACTTGCTGCGGTTCAGCACGTTGACATAGACGGCATGGTCTCGGGCATTGTAAGTCGCCGAAACATCCAGGTACGGAAGCGGCTGCTGGTTCGCGGTAAAGGTGGGCGAAGCAACCCAGGCGTGGAGCGCTAGGTTGCCGCGTTGCCTACCGTACTCGAGAATCGGGAAGTAGATGGGCTGCAGGAACAGTCCCTGCTTGTTCGTCATGATGGGCGCAATCACATTGACCAACTGCGCCAGGTTCGCCATCTTTACCACGTCGGCATGACGGAAGAAGGAATTGTAAAACATTCCCATCGCAAGCGCATCCTCGAAATTATAGATTTCTTCCAGATGTTCGCGGCTACCGGTGCGATACCAGACGTTCCACTCGTCGTAGGCGATGAAAATCGGCCGCGGATTGGCCTGTCCGGTTTGCGCCGCTTTGATGGCGGCTGCGGTGTTGTCGATGTAGGAGTCGATGCGTTGTGACGCGGCTAAGAACTGTTCGAGATCGTTCTGGCGATCCCCAATGTAGGTGTGCAGCGAGATGTAATCGATCTGGTTGCGCAGCTCGTTGACTACGGTGCGGTTCCAGCCGATCCAATCCGCGATGTAATTGCTCGATCCGCTGGCGATCAGTTTGATGGAAGGATCCACCAGCCGCATCGCCTTGGCCGCTTCCAGCGCGAACTTGGAGTAATCCTCGGCGTTCTTGTGCCCCAGTTGCCAAGGGCCGTCGATCTCGTTACCGAGCCCCCAATACTTCACGTTGTAAGGCTCTTCGCGGCCGTTCTTGCGCCGCTGATCGGCCCAATAGGTGTGACGAGATTCGTTGGTGTATTCCACCCAGTGCCGCGCGTCTTCAATAGTTCCGAGGCCGGCGTTGATACAAATGTACGGCTCCGCGCCGATCCGCTCGCAGTACTTCACGAACTCGTCGGTTCCGAAGCGATTGGATTCCAAGTCATGCCACGCCAGTTCGGCTCGCACCGGCCGCAGGTCCTTGGGACCGATGCCGTCTTTCCAGTCGTAGCCCGAAGAGAAGTTGCCGCCCGGATAGCGAAGGATAGACACGCCCAGCTTCTTGACCGCTTCCATCACGTCCGTGCGATAGCCGTCTTTATCCGACAGCGAGTTGCCTTCGTCGTAGATGCCGCCATAGATCATGCGGCCGAGATGCTCGGCGAAGTTGCCAAAAACGAGCGGGTCTACTTCGCCGATGGTGCGATCGATATCGATCTTAATGCGCGCGTCGGGTGTCTGAGCCCCGCAGACGACGGCGACGAATAGGAGACAGTTTCGAAACATCGAAACGGTCATTATGACACGGCGTGCCCTGCCACAAATGCTAAGCTAGGACTTGGAGACGCAAGACTCGTCCTTGAAGCCGAGATTTTCAACACGCATTGGGAAGAACTGGCTAGTTCTTTCCCACGTCAAGGATTCGATTTGGAATCTTCAGATCTGGGGCGATACGCCGCTGCAAGCGGAGATTTCAGCCGACAATGAACTGGAAGCGAAAGAAACTTCGTTCCAGGCGGCGGCCGAAAAGCTCCGCGCTGAACATCCATCGTTGGAGATTCCACCCCAGGCGGTCTGGAACGTTGTTCTGAAGACACGTTGGACTGTTCGCTAACCCGGCTTCGTTCCAACGGGGATGAGTAGTAGTTACGCTAGAGTTACTTGCTCGGCTTGCAATCCTTTGGGCCCACGCTTCACGACAAACGTAACCCGAGCGCCTTCATCAAGTGTGCGGTAACCGCTAGCTTCAATGGCGGAAAAATGAACGAAGACGTCTTCGCCATTCTCACGCTGGATAAAACCGAATCCTTTTCCAGCGTTAAACCACTTCACTGTCCCTGTTTCTTTCATGCTTTCTTCTTTCTCCTCTTTCTAGCGATATGAATCTTTGACGTCTCTATTGAGGGCAGTAAGGCGGGTCTTGTTCTCGGTCCCTTCGAACTGATCCAACTGACGTACAGATGTCTCAAACGCTGCACTTCAGCATATCACGTTCGCGGTATGAAACAAGTGTCACTTACCGAGGTGACGAACCTGCCGTTTGGGCGGCCCCTCGAAGGGCCGTCTCAGAGCTACCCCGCCGCTACCTTTTTTCCTTTGGGGGGCACAATAGCCTCCTTGGCGGCCTTGGCGACCCGGAACTTGACGACCTTCTTGGCGGGAATGTTAATGGTTTCGCCGGTGGCTGGATTTCGTCCGATCCGGGCTTTCCGGTCTACCCGAACCAGTTTGCCTATGCCGGGCAGCACGAAGGCGCCGGTCTTGCGTACCTCTTTGATCGCGGTGGCGGCCAGGCCATCGAGAAATTGTTTGGATACCTTGCGGCTGACTTCCAGGTCCTCCGCCAGCAGCTTCACTAGTTGCGTCTGAGTCAATGTATTGCTCCCTTCTTGAAAACGACAGAACGATGGTACACCGGTGTAGGGCCCATAGCAAGCGTCGGGGCGTAGGTACTAAGCGAAAAGAGCGCGGGACCGAAGTCCAGTCCGCGATGGTAATACCGCCGTCAGGGAGCCTGTCTGACAAATCATAGTCTGTAGTACAATATGATCATGAAATCGATTGTGCAGGCTAGACTGGACGATCAGGCGCAAAAGGCGCTTGATCATCTTGTCCGCCGCCTGCGCTGGAGTCCTTCGAAGGTGGTGCGTGAAGGCATTCGTTTATTGGCCGCGGCGCACCCGGGTCCGGGACGTCCGAAGATTGCCGGGCTCGGGAAATTCTCCTCCGGCCAGGCAGATCTTGGTTCCGATAAGAAGCACCTGCGGGGCTTTGGGCGGTGAAGCCGGTCTTGCTTGATACCGGAGTGATTGTCGCTTTACTCGATCGCAGCGAGCGCCATCACAAATCCTGCGAAGCAGCGCTCGACGCGGCCGTGGGACCGTTGGTGACTTGCGAGGCCGTGATCGCGGAGAGCTGCTATCTCCTCCGGTTCTTGCCCGGCGCGCCGGAAGCGGTTCTTGAAAATGTAGTGGCGGGTACATTTCAGATTCCGTTCCAGCTCTCCCGGTGCGCATCTCAGATTCAGCGGGTTCTTAGGAAATATAAGGATACTGAGGTGGGTTTTGCGGACGCGTGCCTGATCCATCTGGCCACTGAATTTCACACCGGAGAGATCCTGACTCTGGATCGCGACTTTGAAATATACCGGTGGAGCGGTAACAAACCTTTCCATCTACTCATCTCATAACGGCTGAGATCCTGGTTCGCCCTTCAGCCAGTCCTCAGCTCGACGCTCGAGTGCGATCCGCACCAGTTGGCTTCGGGTCCGCACGCCGGTCTTGTCAAATAATTGCTGCATCACGGCTTTCACCGAGCCCTCGGAAATCTGCAATTGCGCGGCGATTTCTTTGTTCGTGAGCCCTTCGAACACTCGCTTGAGTACGGCCCGCTCGCGGGCATTGAGAGCCTGAGCGGCTCGCTGCTCGTCGGATCTCCCGGTCGCTCCCGCGATCACCGATCGCATCGCCTTGGGATCGAGCCAGGATTCCCCCGCGCTCACCCTGTGAATTGCCTCCACCAGTTGAGCCGGCGGGCTGTGCTTCAGAAAGATTCCCGATGACCCGCCTTCGAGTGCGCGTAAAGTCGCCGCGTCGCTCATTCCGGCGGTCACCATCAGGATTCGTCCTCGAAATCCTCTCTTCTTCGATTCATCCAGGAACTGGAGGCCCTGTTCTTCGCCTAAATCGAAATCCAGCAGGACAATGTCGGGATGTTCGAGGTCCAAAACCGGCAGCGCTTCGGTGGCGGATGCGCAGGTCCCAACAATCCGGAAATCAGGCTCGGCTTGAAGCAACCGGCTGAGGCTGTCCCGGAACAGGCTGTGATCGTCCACCAGCAAAATCCGGATCGGCTGTGCCATAGGCTTCTTTCATGCTCTCAGAGAGCACCGGTGAAAGCTCGACGACGAAACTGGACCCCTGGGGCTCGGGCTCATAGCGCAAATCGCCGCGAAAGGATCGCATCAAGGCGCGCGACAAGTACAAGCCCAGGCCAGTGGCCTGCGCTCCCTGCTGGAACGGGCGGAATAACCGCTCCGGCTCAGCCACCCCGCAGCCAGTATCACGGAACCGGATGACAACTCGCTGCTGCTCGACTCGGGCAGTAATCGCCAGTTCGCGGCGGGCTTGGTTCAGAAGCGCGCGCTCGCTGTTTTGGGTGAGATTGAGGAACACCTGCATCAGACTCTGCCGGTCGGCCCACACGACGGGAATGCCGGGCTCGATGGACCATCCCAACTCGATGTCTTTTTCGCGCAGCGACGGCTCAACCACGATCCGCAATTCTTCGAGCAGCGCTTGCAAGTCAACGCTGGTAGCTTGATTGGCGGTCTGCCGCAGATCCATCGCGGCGATTTTTTCAAGCGCCAGGATGAGAGTGCCCAGCGCTTCGAAATCCTTGTTTTGAGCCAGCGCGCCGCTGCGGGCCAGGTTCTCATGCACCACCGCAATGGCGCCGCATACATTCCGGACTTCGTGCGAGACGGCGCCCACCAGGATGCGCGACGCAGCCAGCAGTTGGTGCAGGCTGAACTCCTCGCGAGTGCGCAGATCTTCGGAAGCATCCACCACCATGGCTGCCAGCCGCGATCCGACGCTGGTCCGATAAGTCGAGAACCAGATATCGGCCAGAAAGGCCTCGCCGTCCTGGCGCTGACCGCGGCACTGCATAACAGTGCGGAAGGAGGGGTGGCTATCGTCGGCCGCCGGAACGTTGACGAGCGACGGAAGATAGTCGCGGATGGATTTACCGGGAAGCGTACCGGGAGCCAGAGCCAGCAAGCGATGAGCGGCGTCGTTGGCGAGCAGTACCCTCCCTGCCGAGTCGACGGTGAAGATGGCCGCCGGACTGGTTTCGACTAGAACCTGGAGCTGCTCCTCGGCTGCCCGCCGCGCCTCGCTTTCATCCTGGATAAGGGCCAAGTGCTGTAGGGTGACCTGCCGGCTGCGCACGATCTCAAATACAAACAGGCCCATGCCGGCGAATGCGGCAAAAATGAGAATATCGCGCGGGACGCCTGTTTCGGGCCGCCACTCGAATGAATCGAAAAGCTCAGTAAGGAAAGTGCAGGAGGCCGCCACCGCCACGATTTGCCAACGGTTCAAAACGCTGCCTACCAGAAGCATTGGAAAGAGATATAAGAAGCCCAGAGGCAAATCTTTTTCCACCCGCCAATCGACGAATGCAATCATGCCGATCATCAGGCACGCCCTGAGTAGGACCGCGCTGCGGCTGCCTCGAAGAAGATAAGCCAACATGGGGGCACTTCGGACGCTCGATTCCAGCGCCTCTCGTTTCACTTTCATTCTAGGCACGGCCGTGGCCGCGCATGCAAGCGTAAGTTGCTGAATGGCCGAAAGATAGATGGAAATATCCAAAAGATAATGACAAATTAGCCGAAGGATAGTGGACGCGGTCCGTCGCCAAACGATACATTCGGAACTAGATCTGGACCTATTTGATTTAGATCCACCGGTCTGAAGGCCTCTGTTTGCCCCCTTCAGCGACTGGCAAATCTGAGGCATGCAAAACACCTCTGGAAATCATGCTCAACCATCTCGATCACAGGGTGCGGCGTTGGTGCGTCGTTATCTTTGTGGGAGTTTGCCTGGAGCAAAGTGGGTGGGCGCAGACTAGTTACACCTGGCCGGAAATCCGCGACAAATTTCAAGCCACGAATCCGACTTTGCGCGCGCTCGAAATCGGAATCGACGAGTCCAAGGCGCAGGAAATCACCGCCTATCTGCGCCCCAATCCGGATTTTACTTTGGCGACGGATGGGACCCAAATTGCACCCTATCAGGGAGTCTGGCGGCCCTTCGAGGGCACTCAGTTCTCAACCGCCGGCAGCTACTTGCATGAGCGCCGGCACAAACGCGAATTAAGGCTGGAAAGCGCGCAGAAGGGAACTGCAGTGGCCGTTTCGCAGATGGCGGATCAGGAACGGACGCTGCTCTTCAATCTTCGGACTGCTTTTGTTCAGACGCTCCAGCAAAAAGCAGTCCTGGCGCTGGCTCGAGACAATCTTTCGTATTACGATCGGCTGCTGGGGATTAGCCGTGACCGGTTCAGCGCCGGCGATATCGCACAGGTCGACTTAGACCGGCTGGAGCTGCAGCGCGTCCAGTATGAATCGGACCTGCAAACCGCGGAGGTGAACCTTCGGACCGCGAAAATCCAGCTTTTGACGCTGCTGAATGACCGGACCCCGGTGGAACGGTTTGATGTTACTGGTCCGTTCGATTTTAGCGAAGACGTGATGCCGCTCGAGGACTTTCGTAGGATCGCGCTGGATGCCAGGCCGGATCTTAAGGCCGCGATTCAGTCCGTTGACAAAGCCGAGACCGACCACAAGCTGGCCGTCGCCAATGGCTCAACCGATCCTACGTTCAGCGCTTGGTGGACGCACAACCCCTCTTTCAACAATCCCTTCGACAACAACACGCTAGGCGCCAGCGTCAATATCCCCGTGCGGATTTTCGACCGTAACCAAGGCGAGAAATTGCGCACCCAGGAGGACATCACGCGCAACCAAAGGCTGCGGGATGCCAATGAGGCTCAGGTATACAGCGACGTTGATTCCGCTTACGCAACGTTGAACAGCAACCTAAACCTTTTGCGGCCGTACAAGGCCAAATATATTCAGCAAGCCGTGCGAGTTCGGGAGACGATCTCGTTCGCCTATCAAAACGGCGGGGCGTCCTTACTGGATTTTTTGCAAGCACAGCAGGACTACAGAACTACGCAGTTGAACTATTTGAATCTGATTGGTTCTTATTTGACGGCCGCCAGTCAATTGAATCTTGCAGTGGGTCGTGAGGTGATCCGATGAAGTGGGCAATCTTACTAGGGGCTTTGTGCCTGCCGCTCGGCCTTTTCCTGTGCGGCTGCGGCGCGGACGTGAAAGCAGATCCGAAAGCGGAAATGCCTCCGCCGGCCGTGGTCGAGCACGAATCGGACGCCAATGTGTTCAAAGTCGACCGCCCCGAACAATTCCCGCTGGCGACGGCGGCTCAGTTTGACGCAGCGCCACAGTTGGATGTGACCGGAACGATTAGCGCCGATATCTCGCGCAACATCCCGGTAATTTCGCTAGCGGCCGGCCGGATCATCGAGATCGATGCCCGGCTGGGAGACACGGTGACCAAAGGCCAACTTCTGATGAAAGTCCAGAGCCAGGACATCGCGCAGGCATTTTCCGATTACCGCCAGGCTGTCGCCGATGAGACGCTGGCGAAGGCGCAATTGGACCGGTCCAAGACCCTCTACGATAAGGGCGCCATCGCGCAGAAAGATCTGGAGGTCGCCCAAGACACCGAGGTGAAAGCCAAGGTGACTGTTGAAACCGCGTCCGAACATCTTCGGGTGCTGGGCGCCGACCCCGATCACCCCTCTTCAATTATCGAGATTCGCGCGCCTGTCTCGGGCGTGATTACCGATCAGCAGGTCACCAACGCCGCCGGCACGCAGGGGTTGGCGTCGCCGAACCCCTTCACGATTTCCGACACGTCGCATGTCTGGATCATGTGCGACGTCTACGAGAACGACCTGTCTTTTGTGCGCCTCGGCGAGTATGCGGATGTGCATTTGAATGCCTATCCCAAGATGGTTCTCAAAGGCAGGATCCAAAACATCCTGCCCACCCTCGACCCCAACATCCGCACCGCGAAAGTCCGGCTGGAGGTGGATAATCCCGGCCTGTTGCGATTCGGGATGTTCGTTACGGCGACCTTCCATGGCTTGCAAAAGGAGATCCATGCCATGGTCCCCGCCACTGCGATTCTCCACTTGCATGACCGCGACTGGGTCTATGCGCCGATCGAGGGCGCACAGTTCCGGCGGCTGGAAGTGGTCGGAGGAGCCATGTTGCCCAATAACATGCAGGAGGTAACGTCGGGCCTCAGCCCGGGTCAGCAGGTTGTGAAAAACGCTTTGGTTCTTCAAGCCACCGTGGAGCAGTAATGATTCGCCGGGTAGTAGATTTCTCTCTAAACAACAGGCTCCTGGTTCTCGCGCTGGGAGTGTTGCTGTTCATTTGGGGCTGGATCTCCTTTCATAATCTCCCGGTAGAAGCTTATCCCGATGTCGCCAACAACTACGTCGACATCATCACCCAGTGGCCCGGAATTTCGGCGGAACAAATCGAGCAGCAGGTCACGGTTCCGCTCGAAATCGTGATGAATGGAATTCCGCACGTGGTGCACTTGCGGTCATTCTCGCTTTTCGGCTTGTCGGATCTCAAATTGATTTTTGACGATGAATCGGACAATGCATGGAACCGCGAGCGGGTTCTCGAGCGGCTGGCGCAGGTCACTTTGCCGGCGGGGGTCACGCCGCAGATGGGCACGGATTGGAGTCCGGTCGGCCAGATTTACTTTTTTACCTTGCAAAGTACCAATCCGAAGTATGACGTGATGGAGTTGAAATCGCTCGAGGACTGGGTGATCGAGAAGAATTTCAAAGCTGTGCCGAATGTCGTCGATGTCGCCAGCTTCGGCGGCCCCACGCGCGAGTATCAGGTGCGAGTGGACCCCAATAAATTGATCGCCTACGGGCTCAGCCTCAGCCAGATCGAGCAGCAGCTCGGCAACAACAATGGCAACGCCGGTGGAAGCTTTATCGAAGCCGGTCTGCAGCAGATTAACGTCCGCTCGGTCGGCTTGGTGAGCGATGTCCATGATATTGAGAACACCGTGATCATCAGCAAGAACGGCACTCCGCTACACATCAAGGACGTGGCGGTCGTGGCACAAGGTCCAAAAATCCGGCTGGGGCAATTCGGCAAGGCGATCCATCGCGAGGATGGCAAGATTGTCGACAACGACGATGTCGTTTCGGGCATCGTGCTGCTGCGCAAGGGCGCCGAATCGGACTCGACCCTGCGAGACATTCACGCCAAGGTCAAAGAATTGAACGAAACGCTTCTGCCGCCGGGCGTGAAAGTGGTTCCGTTCATCGATCGCAGCGAGCTGGTGGAATACACCACGCATACAGTGCTGCACAATCTGACCGAGGGCATTCTACTTGTCGTCATCGTGCTCTTCCTGTTTCTGGGCAATGCCCGTGCGGCGTTGATCGTCGCGATTACCATTCCGTTTTCGCTCTTGTTTGCGGCCATTTGCCTCGATCTCCGCCAGATTCCCGCGAACTTGCTATCGCTGGGCGCTTTGGATTTTGGCATGGTGGTGGACGGCGCCGTTGTGATGATCGAAAACATCGTGCGCCACCTGAACCGGCAGGAGCAAGCGCCGATTGGAGATCGAATCCGCGCGGCCGCGTATGAGGTCCAGCGGCCGGTGTTTTACGCGATCACTATCATCATTACTGCGTACATCCCGATTTTCACCCTGCAGCGCGTGGAAGGTCGCCTGTTCAAGCCAATGGCCTGGACCGTTGCGTTTGCATTGCTTGGCGCGCTTCTGTTTTCGATTTTGATCGCCCCGGTGCTGGCCAGCTTTTTGTTTCGCAAAGGCGCCAAAGAGTGGCGCAATCCCGTCATGCGGCATCTGACGGTGATGTACCGCTATGCGGTGAGAGGCGCGATCCGCAACCGCTGGATCACGGTCGGCATCGGAGTTTTGGCGCTCGCATCGGCCGGCTATCTATTTCTCAGTGGGATTATCGGCTCGGAATTCCTGCCTCACTTAGATGAAGGCGCGTTGTGGGTGCGCGGCACCTTGGCCCCCAGCACAGGGCAGACCGAGGGCGTGCGATTGGCCAATCAAGCGCGCGTCATACTGGCTTCTTTCCCCGAAGCTACCATCGTCACAAGCCAGGTGGGAAGGCCCGACGACGGAACCGACACGACCGGTTTTTACAACACCGAGTACTGTGTCGACCTGAAGCCCAAGGAGAAATGGCGCCCGGTATTTCACGAGAACAAAGAGGAACTGATCGCCGCGATGAATCGCGAGCTGGACAAAATCCCGGGCGTAATCTGGAACTTCTCCCAGCCGATTGCGGACAACATGGAGGAAGCTGTTAGCGGCGTGAAAGGGCAGCTCGCCACCAAAGTCTATGGCGACGAGTTGCAGCCCTTGGAAGACATCGCCGATAAAGTCGTTAGAGTAATGCGCACGGTTCCTGGGATCGAGGATCTGGGAGTATTTCGGGTCCTGGGACAACCGAATCTCAATTTCACGGTGGACCGGCAGCAAGCCGCCCGCTATCAAATCAACGTCGCCGATGTGCAGGACGCCATTCAGACTGCCGTGGGCGGAAATGCGCTTACCCAGGTGCTGCAGGGCGAACAGCGCTATGACCTGGTTTTGCGCTATCTTCCCAACTATCGCAACACCAAGGAGGCCATCGAGGATATTCGCTTACTGGCTCCTTCCGGCGAGCGCGTGTCGTTGGCCCAGCTCTGCAAGGTGACAGTGCGAGACGGCGGTTCGGAAATCTATAGGGAAGGGAACCAGCGCTACGTCGCGATCAAATACAGCGTTCGCGGACGAGACCTGGGGAGCACGGTGGAGGAGGCGATCGAGAAAGTGCGGAAGCAAGTTAAGCTTCCGACCGGCTACCACATCAATTGGGAAGGCGAATACGAGAGCGAGAAGCGGGCGGCGGCGCGCTTGTCCTTGATCGTGCCGCTGACGGTGCTGGTCATCTTCATGATCCTCTACGCCATGTTCAAGTCCTTTAAGTGGGCCGCGCTGATCATCATGAACGTGATGATGACGCCGTTGGGCGGTTTGCTGGCGCTGCTGCTGACGCACACGCACTTTAGCGTCTCTTCCGGTATCGGATTCCTGGCGCTGTTCGGAGTGTCGGTGCAGACCGGCGTGATCATGCTGGAGTACATTAACCAGCGGCGCGCGCGCGGGCATTCGATTGAAGAAGCTGCCGTGGAGGGCGCGGTTCTGCGACTCCGGCCGATTATCGTTACCAGCCTGGTCGCGACCCTGGGATTGCTGCCCGCGGCGCTTTCACACGCAATTGGCTCCGATTCGCAGAGGCCGTTCGCGATCGTGATTGTCGGCGGACTGATTTCCGGGCTTCTGCTGAGCATCTTCCTGTTACCGACGTTGTACGTATGGGTTGCGCGCGATGGTGATGTCTTGCCCCACACTGAGGAGGTACATTTCGAAGAAGCGCATTAGCGGACGGCGTTTCCGTGGCAGACGACATCTGTGAATTGGCGGCTATTTGAGATAACGTAAACTGGGATCTGAAGCGTGTGTGACGACCTGACCGTCCTCTTGCGGCTGCAACAATTCGCCGATAGCGCGCTTCCCATCGGCGGCGCCGCGCATTCCTTCGGCCTGGAATCCCTGGTCGACTCCGGTCTGCTGGACGCTGATGGAATCGAATCGTTCTTTCTCGATTATCTGGAAGAAACCGGAATCCTCGAAGCAGCATACTGCGCGGCAAGTTGCGAGATCACGAGTCTCGACCGGTGGCTGGCGCTAAATGTCGAACTCAGCGCACGAAAGCTGTCGCGCGAATCTCGCGATGCCTCAGCATCTATGGGACGCCGGTTCCTGGATCTGGCTGCGCGGGTCTCGGAGATCCCGCTTCTGCTGTCCGCATCGGAACAGGGAACGCAACTTCATCTTGCTCCGTGTTTCGGACTTGTTGCAGGAGCAATCGGTGTCGCCCCGGAGCCGGCGTCAGCTGCCTTTCTCCAGCAATCACTCACGACACTTATTTCCTGTTGCCAGCGATTGCTCCCGCTGGGCCAGACGCGCGCGCAAGAGATTCTCTGGAGGCTGAAACCGGCTATCGTTAGCGTCGCAGGGCGCGCCGCCCAAGCGTCCCCCAAGCGCTTAAGCTGCTTCACGCCAGTGCTCGATATCGCATCTGCGCGGCACCCCACGCTTCAGACGCGGCTATTCATCAGTTAGCCCATGTCCAATTTGCATCTCTCGTTCGAAACGAATGCGGCGGGCGGCACTATTCTGCGCGTAAAACAACAGCAGCCTCCCTGGCGGGTTGTGCGTGGATTTCAGGCGCCGTCGGGAGAACTGCTTGCTCACGTTCATAATGTCTCGGGTGGAATTCTCGACACCGACTCCCTCGATTGGCGCATCGACGTCGCACCCGGCGCGCAAGCCCAAGTCACTTCCACCGGAGCGACGCGGGTATACCGCAGCCGGGCGCCCGAGCGCGTCGCCTCGCAAAGAGCGGTATTGACCGTCGGCGAAAACGGCTATATCGAGTATTTGCCGGATCAACTGATCCCCTTCGCCGGTTCCCGCTTCGATCAAAGCATGCGGGTAGAGCTGGCCGGCGGCGCTTCGATCATTTTGTGGGACCAGGTCGCCCCGGGTCGCGAGGCGTCGGGCGAATTGTTTCGCTACGAATCACTTGCTTCCGCCTTCGAACTGGTTGCCGATGCCGAACCGATCGCGATCGAGCGCTGGGCCATCGCTCCGCTGCTGCGCCCGGTGAACGCTATCGCCAGACTCGGCCGCTTTCGCTATTTTGGCTCCTGTTACATCTGCCGCGCCGGCCTGCCGGCTGCCTACTGGCGGACGTTCGAATCGGAGATGCAGCCCATCGCGGACCGGCTTTCGGGGCCTGAGGTACTATGGGGAATTAGTTCGCTGCGGGCGCATGGAATGGTCGCCCGAGGTGTCGCAACGAGCGGGCGATCAGTGGCCCAAGGGCTGGTCGAGATATGGAAGGCAGCAAAGTGGCATCTCTGTGGCCGCGTCGCCACGCTTCCCCGAAAAGTGCATTGAGCGAAGGAGGTCGCATTGCATCTGACGCCGCGCGAGCAGGAGAAGCTCCTGATTTTCACTGCGTCCGAATTGGCTAGAAAACGGCGTGCCCGCGGTCTGAAGCTGAATTATCCGGAGGCGATGGCCATTCTATCGGCGGAGATCATGGAGGCGGCTCGCGACGGCAAGAGCGTGGCCGACATCATGGGCATGGGAGCTTCCATCCTAACTCGCGAGGACGTGATGGATGGCGTCGCCGAGATGATCCATGAGGTTCAGGTGGAAGCGACATTTCCCGACGGCACGAAACTGGTTACTATTCACGACCCGATCCAATAAGAGCTCAGATGCATCCTGGAGAGTACATTCTCGGTGACGGCGACATTGAATTGAACGCAGGCCGGACGATCGCGCGAGTATTGGTGAGCAACAAAGGCGACCGTCCCATTCAAGTGGGCAGCCACTATCACTTCTTCGAGGTGAACGCTTCGCTCGATTTCGATCGCGCGGCGGCCTACGTTATGCGCCTCGATATTCCAGCCGGCACAGCCATACGCTTTGAGCCGGGCGAAGAAAAAGAAGCTCCGCTGGTCGCGCTCGCTGGGCGGCGGGCTGTATATGGCCATCAGGGCAAGGTGAACAAAGCCCTATGAGCACGCGAATTCCGCGCCGCACCTACGCCGACCTTTACGGCCCCACCACCGGCGATCGCGTGCGCTTAGCCGACACCGAGCTGATTATCGAAGTCGAACGCGATTACGCCGTCTATGGCGACGAGATCACTTTCGGTGGTGGCAAGGTAATCCGCGATGGAATGGGGCAAAGTTCCACCGCGTTGCGCGAAACTGAGCACGGCGCGCTCGATCTGGTGATCACGAACGCACTGATTATCGATCACTGGGGCATCGTCAAAGCCGACATTGGAATCCGCGACGGGCGCATCGTCAAGATCGGCAAGGCGGGCAATCCCGACACGCAGGCCGGCGTGGATCCGGATCTGGTGGTTGGCGCGGCCACCGAAGTAATCGCGGGCGAGGGTAAGATCATCACCGCCGGCGCCATCGACTCGCACATCCATTTCATTTCGCCCCAGCAGATTTATGAGGCGATATCGAGCGGCGTCACCACCATGATCGGCGGCGGCACCGGCCCTGCCACGGGAACCAACGCTACAACCTGTACACCCGGCCGCTGGAACCTGGAACAGATGCTTCGTGCCGCCGAGGCCTGGCCAATGAACTTCGGATTTCTGGGGAAGGGAAATGCTGCTACCGGTGCGCCACTGGCTGAGCAGATTCTCGCGGGCGCATGCGGCCTCAAGCTGCACGAAGACTGGGGAACAACGCCGGCTGCGATCGATGCTTGCCTGCGCGTGGCTGATGAGTACGATGTTCAGGTCGCTATCCACACCGACACGCTGAACGAAGCTGGATTTGTGGACGACACCATCGCTGCCATCGGCGACCGCACCATCCACACCTATCACACCGAGGGCGCGGGCGGCGGCCACGCACCGGATATCATCAAAGTCGCTGGGCTGCCGAATGTTCTTCCTTCTTCCACCAATCCGACCAGGCCGCTCACCGTAAACACCATCGCCGAGCATCTCGACATGCTGATGGTCTGCCATCATCTAAATCCCCAGGTGCCCGAAGACGTCGCATTTGCCGAAAGCCGCATCCGCCAGGAGACCATCGCCGCCGAGGATATCCTTCACGATCTGGGCGCCATCAGCATGATGTCGAGCGATTCACAGGCCATGGGCCGGATCGGCGAGGTCGTAATCCGCACCTGGCAGACCGCCCATAAGATGAAGATGCAGCGCGGTCCCCTGGCCGGCGATTCGTCGCGCAATGATAATAACCGGGTGAAACGATACGTTTCCAAGTACACCATTAACCCCGCCATCGCGCATGGGATTTCGCATCAGGTCGGTTCGATCGAGCCGGGAAAGCTAGCGGACCTGGTCCTCTGGCATCCGGCGTTCTTTGGCGTCAAACCTGAATTGATAATTAAAGGCGGCCTCATCGCCTGGAGCGTGATGGGCGATGCCAATGCCTCCATCCCGACGCCGCAGCCGGTCCTTTACCGGCCGATGTTCGGATCTTTCGGAAGCGCGATCCAGGCCATCGCGCAAACCTTCGTTTCTGGCGCGTCATTGCCTCAGGTGGAGAAGCTCGGATTGCGAAAGCAGCTTGTAGCAGTGCGAAATTGCCGGAAGATCGGGAAGAAGAGCATGATCCATAATTCCGCGACGCCGCGGATTGAAGTGGATCCGGAAACCTACGAAGTCCGCGCCGATGGAGAGCTGCTGACTTGCGAGCCGGCCAGTGTCCTGCCGTTGGCGCAACGATATTTTTTATTTTAACTATGCACAACACTAGTGAGCGCGCGTTTCGTGTCGGAGTTGCCGGGCCGGTCGGCAGCGGGAAGACGGCTTTAGTCGACGTGCTGAGCAAGGCACTGTGGCCCGCCATCAATCTCGCCGTGGTCACCAACGACATCTATACGCGCGAAGACGCCGAGTTCCTGATTCGACAGGGCACGCTCCCGGCCGATCGCGTGTTGGGTGTCGAAACCGGCGGCTGCCCTCATTCCGCGATCCGCGAAGATGCGTCGATGAATATAGAGGCGATCGATCAGCTGGAGCGCGCGCATCCCGGCCTCGAATTGGTTTTTGTGGAGAGCGGCGGCGACAATCTCGCGGCTGCGTTCAGTCCGGAGTTGGTGGATGCGTTCATCTACGTGATCGATGTCGCGGGCGGCGACAAAATCCCGCGCAAAGGCGGCCCGGGGATCATACGATCGGATCTGCTGGTGATCAATAAGATCGACCTGGCGCCTTATGTGGGTGCTTCGCTGGATGTGATGGATCGGGACGCGCGCCTCAAGCGCGGCGATCGGCCGTTCCTGTTTACGAATCTCAAAGCCGGCGCCGGCGTCCCCGATCTGGTCGCCTGGCTCCGCACAAAATTAGGGACAGTACACTCAAATACCGATTTCCGCCCCGTGAAAACTGGTATTTGAGTGTACTGTCCCTAATTTAGTGGGTCATGGCGTACACCACATAGTTCACGCCGATCCGAATGCCCAGCGCCGAGTACTTTTCCGGATACTCAGGCTCGTCCGCCCACTCCCAGGAATCTCCGATATCCGAATTAAACGACATCGCGACCATGATGCGGCCCTTGTCGTCCAGGATGGCCTTCCAGTGCGGGATCGCGCCGTCGTTCCTATACATTCTGCCCGCCCGCAAAGCCCACTGGCCGGGCACCTGATAGCGATCGTCCAGATCGTAGACGGTGTGGAAAATCGAATCGCCGTCGCTGACTTCCACCACTGGCCGATCCGGAAACACCCGGTCCATGCTTTCGGCGAATCGGTTCCACTCCTCGGTGCCCCAGAAATCATCCAGCATTAGAAAGCCGCCGCGCATCAGAAAGTCGCGGAGCTTTTTAACTTGCGTATCGGTCAACTTCCAATCGCCCATTTCGCCGGCCACTAGCCAGGGCCAATTGTAGACGTCGTCGTCATCATCCAGATTCACAGGCTGTTCCACCGACCGGGCGTGAATGCGCGTCAGCCGCCGCAGCGCCGTCGCAAAATGCCGGTCCGCCCGCGGATAGTCCTGCGTCCAACTGGTGCCGCCTTCGCGCCAGTCATAGGAAACTCCAAAACGATAGCGCCAGCCAAAGCGGGCGTGTGGATGCTGCGGATACATCAGCCGGGCTTGCACCCACTCGGAGTGTTCCTGATAATCCGAGGGCAACGGAATATCGTCGTAAGGCTCCATGCTCGGATAAACCCGGAAGGGGCGCTGAAAGGCGTACAAAGCCGTCAAGCAGGCCATGCCGGCGCCAACCCACCAGATCGATTTGCGGATCGCCATCGAGCTTGCTTCGAGGATAGCACTCGCGCAGCTCGCCGTCTGGCTGCTTATGCGCTCTTCAGTTCTTTCTCTACGGACTCGGCGAAGTAATCGATGTCCGCCACCGTGCTGTAGATGTGTGGAGTGATGCGCAGCCCGTCGTATTCTTCATGCCCCACGCGGACCGTGATGATGTGGTATTTGCTCCACAAGATTTCCGCCATTTTCTCGGCATTGGCGCCGTTGAACGCCAGGAAACCGATGCCGCAGGATTGCGCCGGGTCTTCGCTGTGCAGAATCTTGACCTTCGAATTCTGCGCCAGCCGATGCGCCCAGCGATCTCGCAGATACCGCAGCCGCGCCGCTTTGCGATCGATTCCGATATTCTCGTTAAAGATCAGCGCCGCGCTAATGGCGTTGTGATTCGCCGCCGGATGGGTCCCGATCTCCTCGAACTTGCGGATGTCGTCTTGCTGCCGGTCGGATGAAGCCATGAGCGACCAGGTGCTCGCAATCCGCGACTTCCTCACATATAGGAATCCGGTTCCGATCGGCGCGCAGGTCCACTTGTGCAAGCTCACTCCGTAATAATCGCAACCCAGGTCGGAGAGGTTGTACGGAAAATGGTTAAAGGCATGAGCGCCATCCACAATCACAGGAATATTACGCGCGTGCGCCATATCGCAAATCTTCCTGACGGGAAAGATCTGTCCGGTACGATTCGTGATGTGGCACAGCAGGATCAGCTTGGTCTTCGGAGTAACCGCCCGCTCGAAGCGCTGGTAAAGATCATCCATGCTGGGCGGCGGAACCGGGAAGGAGATCATCTTCAACACGATGCCCTCGCGGCGCTCCCGCTGGCGGAACGTCGTTATCATTCGGGGATAATCCTGATTGGTCGTCAGCACCTCGTCGCCCGGCTTCAGATCGATGCCGTACTGCGCGTTCTCCAGCGACTCGCTGGCGTTGCGAGTGATAGCGATCTCTTCCGGATCGCAGCCCGCCGTCTTGGCCACCCGCCTCCGGACGTCCTCTACCTGCGGCTCCAGGATATCGATCATGGTGTGTTTTGGACCCATGTTGCTGAAGTCCAGATAGCGGCGCATGGCGTCTTGCACCACCAGCGGCGCGGGACTGACGTAGCCGTTATTCAAGTTAATGACGTTGCGGTCGACCGTAAAAGAATTGCGAATCTCGGCCCAATAGTCTTCATCCTTTGCGACCTCGAGCGGTGTCTGATCCTTAACCGAGCGCGCTGCCGCCGCGGCGCGTTCAATCGCGTTCGTCTGAAAAGCCACCAGGGCCGATCCGGCGGCCGCGTGCAAAAAGTTTCTACGATCCACAGTTTATTCTCCTCTTGCCAGTTTGGGCCAAATGTACCACACCTAAGCGCCAGATGGAAGCTTGGCCGCGATTCAGTGACGCTTTATTCCGCTGCCGGCTTTGGCGGGTAGGACGGCTTGCGATATAGAAGTCGTGGATCCATGCCGGCCGGAATCGCTACGTGCATAAACACTGCCATCATCTCGTCAAAGGTCTGATCCCCCCAGTGAACCTCTTTAGACGGATCCGGATTGTACGGATTATTCGGCGAGTTGTCGTAATAAGCCACCGCTTCCACCCGTGTGCCGGCCGGCAGCCGCAGTTCACCCGCTGGCTCGTAAGTAATCTGCCAGTTGAAATCGTACTTGGGAACGCGCAGTAAGGCTTCTGAATGCCCATCCGGATAGGTCGCGGTGACCTCCGCCGATTTGCCGCGCAGGTGCATATGCGGATTGATTCCCAGCACACGCACGTCGATTCCGAATGTGGCCGTGGCCTGCGCGCGATAGTTGGCGTCGTAGGGCGGAATCTTCAGCCCGAACGAACCCATCCCGTAGGTGACCACCTGATACTCGGGAGCGCCCGGCGCGAAGACGAATCCGACGCCCGAGATGTCTTTGGTGGCTTTCCCATTGGGCGTGTAGTGAACTTGCAGCATGATATCGGCGCCCGCCGGAAGCAGCATGGCATAGCCCTTTGGCAGCACCAGCGGAGGAATGCCGGGCACATATTCGGCGATGATTCCATCCGCGGCGCCGGTCTCGGGCGCGGTCGATGGTTTTGCTACTGGCACGCCTGGCTGGGCATCTGCCATCCATTTCGATCCGGCGCGCCGCCAGAACGCGGCCACATGATGCACGATGGCGCGATTCCCGGGGCGCACTTCAAAAGCTTGCACCCATTTGTCCTCTTTGAAGCCCGGAATAAGAATCCATTGATAATCGATGGTGCCCTGGGCGGGGACGTCGTAGGGAATCGGCATGTTTAATACGGCATCCGGCTTCCCGATCGCCCATCCCTCGGTGAATTCGAGTGGCGCGGGAGCATCCTTTGGACTACCCTCCGGCGCTCCGGCATCCGCCCACTTTGCCAACGTAGAAATTTCGGATTCGCTGAGACGCCGGTCATTGCGGAAGTGTCCGACGGACTCATCCGCCGACCAGGGCGGCATCTTGCGCGTCACCGCCGCCTGCTTGATCGCCTTGGCCCACGGCCGCGCATCGCTATACGTAAGCAGCGGCATCGGCGCTGCTTCTCCCGGACGATGACAACCCTGGCAGCGGGCCTGGAGCACGGGTTCGACATCGCGATGAAACGTGATTTTTCCGTCGGCGGCAAAGGTAAGAGCAGGGATTGCCCATGCGAATACAGTAATAGCGGCTTTATCGAATCGCATGTTCCTAGAATACTAAAGCAAAAACCTGGCCCGCCGATCGTTTGGGTGTGTGCTATACTTGCCTCTTCAGCAAACTGTGATTTCCCGTCGTTCTCTCCTGAGGGACGCGGCGTTCGTTTTAGGCGCGCCGCTGCTCAATCGGGGCCGTTTCTCGCTCTTCGCGCAGGGCGAGGGCGAATACTGCGCGCGCACTCTAGACCTGGTCCGCGAATCCACCGTGATCGACATGCTGGGTCTGCTCACGCTGGATTTTAAGAAGCTTGCCGCTTGGCGCACTGATCCGGCATCCTTCCAACCGGTGGACTTAAAGAAGTTGAAGGATTCGGGAATTACGATTTTCCACCCGGCCGTTGGATACACCGAAGGCGACGTTTATGCCAGCTCCCTCTGGGATATCTCCTCGTGGGACGCTTTCATCGCCGCGCACCCCTCCGATTTTCTGCGCATCGATTGTCCGGACGACGTTGAACGGGCCAAAACCCTGGGCAAGATCGGAATCGTGATCGGCCAGCAGAACTCCGGGCATTTCCGCTCCGTTAACGACGTCGACCGCTTCTACCACATGGGCCAGCGCGTCTCCCAACTTACCTATGGCCGGAATCAGCTCGGCGGCGGGTCCATCGACGGGCGCGATTCGGGCTTGACCAAATATGGAGCCGAGATAATCACGCGCATGAACGCCCTCGGCATGGCAGTGGACGTCTCCCATTGCGGCGATCGAACCACCCTGGACGCGGTGGAGGCTTCCCGCAAGCCTGTCCTGGTCACTCACTCCAATTGCCGCGCCCTAGTCCCCGGCAGTGCCCGCTGCAAGACCGATGAAGGGATCCGGAAAGTGACGGCCGCCGGCGGCGTCATCGGCGTCACCATGGTCCGCTATTTTGTCGCTTCCGCTGGACCGGCCACCATCGAGAATGTGCTCGATCACATCGATCACGTAGTCCAGCTAGCCGGAGTAGAACACGTGGGCATTGGCAGCGATGTCGATTTACAGGGCCGGGACTCGCATGGACATCCGTCGCGGAAGAACGATCTGGACGGGATCGACTACGAAAGAAAAATCTACGACGTGACCGAGGGCCTGGTGCGGCGAAAATATACGAATGCCGATATCCAGCTCATCCTGGGCGGGAATTTCCAGCGCGCTCTGAGCAACATCTGGTCTGTTTAGACCAAAGAGAATTCCGCGCGCCCGGCGCCAGAGTCGCTGCACACCTGTAGAACGACCTGGATAGCGTCCGCCTTAGTTGGCAGTGAATAATCAATCTCGTAGCGGTTCAGCAGATGTCTGTAAGTCTGCTCCAATTCGTCCGCTAGCTGGTCGACGCCGCTGGTGTGAAAAGTGCCGTCCGGCGTGGATATACAGAGGTCGCGAAAACCATCGCATTTTTCCGCGAACTTCGGGCAGATACCGTGCAAGGTAATGCCCTCCGTCGCAATTAGCTGTCTTAGAGGTTTTAGGTTTTCCGGATCATCCAGGGTGTCCACCGAGGTCTCGTGAACGAACACGAACACATGCCGCTTGCCGGAGCTTTTGTCCATGGCATCGACTTGACGGCCGATCGCCTTGAGGACGTCGGGTGTGGCGCGTTCGCGTGGCACCGCCAGTGAGATCGCTTTTTCTAACTGGCCAGAGTCAGCCATAAAGCCTTTGCGCGTCTTCAACTCCTGAGTGATCAGAGCATCGTCATAAGGAAGAGACGATTTTTCCACGGGCGCTGCGGGGTCGACCGCAATCGGTTGGATGGCGTACCGATCGATCCTCCACCAGTCATCCGGGCGTTTCAGCGAAAGGCAGCGCTTCAAACCCTCGGACACCACGCGCCCAAGAGGGTCCGAATCGGAAATGAACCGCGGCGCTATGCTTCCGATTACCAGAACAGCCGGGTTATTCGGCAACTTGACCTCATACTTCTCGATCAGTGTTTCACCTTCCCACAGAGCGAATTCGATCGGTTTGATGCTGGCGATTCTATCTCCGTCCGAACGCGACAATGCAAATTCCAAATGACGGCCACCGTCCGGCTTGACGCTGGCGCCGAAGACGCGTATCTGCACTGTTCCTTTCTCCGCACTCGCTTTTTCGCGGCGCCGGATGCGCGACAACGCCCGCGTAACGGCCAGCTTCATCTTGCCCTGCGACGACTTGAATTGCTCCATCAGGAATGGAAGGAACCGCGGATCCTCCGTTTCGGCGATGGCCCACATGGCCGATGCGCGGAACAGTGCATCGGAATGCTGCGCCATTTCCAGCAATACCTTCACCCCTTTCAGGTCCGACAAACGGTAGAGGCCCAGCGCCGCATTCGCCGCCACGCGGTTATTTGGCGATCGCAATGCCGCTACCAGCACCGGTCGCGCCTCTGATGCATCCATCGTCCACAGGGCTTCGATTGCGTTAGCCTGAACTCGCGGATCTTTGTCCATCATTCTGCGGCTAATCCAGGCCGGATTCTTTAAACCGCGGCCAATCAAGAGCGCTGCTTTCGATCGCACCTCTCCGTCGGGATGGGCCATCAGCTCGTTCTGAAACGCTGGCCAGCTGTTCTGTGCGGATGTCGCGCCCAACAGGTCCAAAATCCGCATCACGTGTGCGGCGCTTTCAGGTGTGGCCCGGTTCTGCAAAGCCCTGCTCAGCGCCATTTCCAGGGCCGGTTGGATGCGGGAGCCCATCTCGTCAATCGCCTTGGCCGCCGCTATCGCGTCCTTCAGACTGCACGTGCCATTATCCAGCAGCCCCGCCGTCAGCAGTTTCTCCTTAGTCAGCAGAAACATCAGGAAACGCGCGCCCGCCGAGCCTTTGGCGTTCGCTAGCACTCGAATGCCTGCCGCGCAGAACGCCGCCGCGTCAGAGGTCAGCAATTGCACCAATGACTGCTTGCCAATCGTGTCCTTGTCGCTAAAGGACTCCACCAGGCCCGAAATGTCTTTCGTGTAGCTCTCGAGTAAATCTGGCTCGCAGGGCATGCTGCCGCTCCACATTTACTCATCGGCTCAGAAAGCGTTCTTATGCGTTGGAATTGTGGCGCGCCTGCCCTTGTTCCGGCGCTATTCGTACCGCAAAGCCTGCATCGCGTCTACCCGGCTGGCCCGTAACGCCGGTATATAGCCGGCCGCGCAACCGACGCCTGCCAGCGCCATAGCCGCCAGCGCCAGAGTCGCTGGATCGTGAGCCGTAATTCCATACAACTGCGCCTGGACCAGCCGCGTGAGGCCTATGGCCCCCGCCAGCCCGGCTACGATCCCGATCGAGACCAGTGCCAGCACTTCGCGCATCACCATCCAGATCACGTGCGTTTGGAATGCGCCTAGAGCCATTCGAATCCCGATTTCTCGGGTGCGCCGCGCCACCGTAAACGCCATCACGCCATAAAGTCCGATGATCGCCAGCAGCGTAGCCAGAAAACCAAAAACCGTCGACAGGCTGGCAATCAAGCGTTCCACCAGCAGCGATTTCGCAATCTGGTCGTCCAGCGTTCGCATGCCGTACAGCGGCAGGTTGCTGTCCAACGCCCGGACCTTCCGGCGGACCGCCCCGAAGAACTGATCGGCGTCCATCGTGGTCCGCACATAAATCGTCATGCCTCCCATGAATTTGCTGGCCAGGTAGGGCAAGCACATCTGAATCGGGATCTCGTCGCGCAGGTTGGTGTACTTAATGTCTTTGAACACCCCCACAATTTCCATGTCCATTTTGGTGGTAGTGTCGATGCCGAACCCGACATGCCGCCCGATTGCGTTGCCGGCCGAGCGGAAGTATCGTTTCGCGAACTTCTCGTTTACCAGCACCACCACCGGCGCTGTGTATTCGGGCTTCTCGCCATGCTGCACATATTGGGTGTCCTTGGGGGTGAAATCGCGGCCCGCCAAAATCGGCACGCCCATGGTCGCCAGGTAGCCCGGCCCAATGGCGTTCATATAAGGATCGGGTGTGTCGTTGGACTTGGCTGGATGATAGCCCTCGATCGTCACCCACTGATCCCATTCGTTATCTTCCAGGATTCGCATGGACGCCAGCCCTACATCGTGCACCCCGGGAATCCCGTTGATCTGGTCCGTCAGTTGACGAAAAAAAATCTTAGCGCGCTCCGCGTCATACCCGTTCAACGACGGATCTACATTGAACGCCATCAGATTCCCGGTCGCAAAACCTGGGCCCATATCGCGTAAGTTTCGGAGGCTGCGAATAAACAGCCCGGCTCCCACCAGCAGCAGCAGCGACAGCGTCACTTGCGCCGCTACCAAACCCTTCCGGAAACGGACACTCGCTCGCCCTCCCACGATGCCGCCCACCGTATCCTTCAACGTCGGCGCGACGTCCGGCTTGGTGCACTGCAGCGCCGGCAAAAGTCCGAAAACGATTCCAGTCAGGAGTGCGACCGCCCCGGTGAATAATAAGATCCGCAGATCCGGAGTGGTCGACAGTTTCAGCGAGGTCGTGTCCGGCGGCAGGAAGGCCAGCAGCAGGCGATCGGTCCATAGAGCCAGTACCAGACCCAGGCTCGCGCCGCCGGCTGAAAGCAGCAAGCTCTCCACCATAAGCTGGCGCATGATGCGGAATCTCCCCGCGCCCATCGCCAGCCGGATCGCAATCTCTTTCTGTCGCGATGTCGCGCGGGCGATCAACAAGCTGGCTACGTTCGCGCAGGCAATCAGCAGCACGCCTCCGGTCAGCGCCATCAGAACCCACAGCGGCGTGGTAAGCTGCCGCCGCAAGTACGAGCGGCCTTGCGATCCCGGCAGTACATCGATGATGTTCTTGAGGAAACGATCGCGCACGTCGGCGGACGCATTCTTGAACTCCGCTTCCTTTACCTCCATTTCCAAAATGCCGTGAAAGAACGGCTGCAGCGAGGCCTTGGCTTGTTCGGCGCTAACGCCCGGCTTGAGCCGCCCGAAGACATTGACCCAGCGCTGCCGGCGGTTGTTGAAATCCAACTGGTCGGAATTGGCGATCACTTGGGCGCGCATCATCACCGGAATGAAAATCTGCGTCGTATAGCCCAGTTCCACGCCGTCGAACCCCTGCTCAGCCACGCCTATGACCGTGTAATTGTGGCTGTTCACCGCCACATTCTTCCCGACAATAGACCGGTCCCCGGCAAAACGCGTCTTCCAATAGTCGTAGCTCAGCATCACCTGCGGATGGCCGTTGGGGGTCCGATCTTCCTCCGGCGTGAAAGTCCGGCCAATCGCCGCGCCGACGCCTAGCGTTGGAAAATAGGTGCCCGACACCAGCTCCCCGGCGATCCGTTCGGTCTGGCCGTTATAACCCAGGCTCACGCGGTACGGAAAGCGGCAAAACATCTCGGTGAACACTTTGTTGTTCGCCTTGAAATCCCGATACATCGGGAAAGAGAGTGCGTTCGCGCCCCAGTTGCCGCCGTAGTGGAACCCTTTCATCGTGAGCAGCACCAGCTGCCGCGGATCCTTCACCGGCAGCAGGCGGAGTAGGATCTGATCCAGCAGCGTGAATATAGCTGTATTCGCGCCGATGCCCAGCGCCAACGAAAGCACCGCCACGGCCGTAAAGACCGGCGACTTCTTGAAAGAGCGAAGAGCGAACTTGAGATCGTTCGATGCGGAAGCCATAATTTGTTTAGACTGCGTTATCCCAATCCGGTTGGCCGGCGACATCTTGATTACCGGCCCTGAGTCGAAAGGTTACCGGGCCATTCCGTTGATGTATCGTGGTCTATGCGTTGTTTTCGCTTGGCCGTTTTCGTTTTCGCCGCCACTCTCGCGGCCCAACCACCTGGCAGCTTATTTGACGGTCTTCGCTGGCGAATGATCGGTCCATTCCGGGGCGGCCGCGCCATCGCAGCCACCGGCGTCCCGGGCGACCCCAACATCTTCTACTTCGGCGCAGTCGGCGGCGGCATTTGGAAAAGTACCAACGCCGGCCTTACCTGGTCGCCCATCTTCGACGATCAGCAAGTCGCCTCCATCGGCGCTATCGAAGTTGCGCCTTCCGATCCCAGCATTCTCTACGCCGGCACCGGCGAGGCCGACATCCGGTCCGATCTTTCGCAGGGCGACGGCGTCTACAAATCGACCGACGCCGGCAAAACCTGGCGCAACATCGGCCTGCGCGATTCCCATCAGATCGGCCGCATTTTGATTCATCCCTCCAATCCCGACATCCTGTACGTCGCCGCGCTCGGCCACGCCTATGGTCCTAATACGGACCGTGGCGTATTTCGTTCCATCGATGGTGGACGGACCTGGAAGAAAGTCCTGGACAAGGGACCCGATGTCGGAGCCACCGATCTGGCCTTCGAGCCGGAAAATCCGCAGGTCATCTATGCCGCGCTGTGGCAGGCGCGCCGACCACCCTGGAGCGTCTATGGCCCGCTCGAAGGTCCCGGCAGCAGCCTCTATAAATCCACCGACGGCGGCGACCATTGGACGCAACTCACCGGCAACGGGCTGCCCACGGGGGCTTGGCGGCGAAGCGGCGTAGCGGTCGCTCGCGGCACCGGCGGCCAGCGTGTCTATGCCCTCATCGATGCCGCTTCCGGCAGCGGACTTTTTCGCTCCGATGACTCCGCCAAAACCTGGACTCGCGTCGGCTCCGATCCCCGCATCGACAGCCGCGCCTGGTATTTCAGCGGCATCACCGTCGACCCCAAGAATCCAGATGTCGTTTATCTTCCGAATGTCGCCGTCTACCGCTCCACCGATGGGGGCAAGAACTTCAGCGTGCTCAAGGGCGCGCCCGGCGGCGACGATTACCACTATCTCTGGGTCGATCCTACTGACCCGGCGCGCATGATCCTGGCTTCCGACCAGGGCATCAACATCAGCACCGACACTGGAGCGTCCTGGAGCAGTTGGTACAATCAGCCCACCGCTCAGCTTTATCACGTCATCACCGACAACCAGTTCCCTTACAACGTCTACGGCTCGCAGCAGGATAGTGGAACGGCCGTCGTTCCCAGCCGCACCAATCACGGGCTGATTGCCGAATACGATCGCTTCTCCGTCGGCGGCGCCGAAAGCGGCTACATCGCACCCGATCCGAAAGATCCGAATATCGTTTATGTAAGCGACACCTACGGCACCCTCAATCGCTTCGACAAGCGCACCGGGCAAGGTCAGAACATTACGCCTTGGCCCGCGCCCGCGTTTGGCGTGGACATCTCCCAGCGCAAATATCGTTTTCCTTGGACCGCTCCGCTGGTATTCTCACCCATCGACAATGCGCTCTACTACGGCTCGCAATTTGTTCTGAAGACCACCGACGGCGGTCTCAACTGGCAGGAAATTAGCCCCGACCTTACTGGGATCAACGCGACCAGCTCTAAGCCCGCGCCCGGTGTCAACTTAACCATCGAGAATGCCAAAGCACGCGGCTATGGGGTGGTCTATTCGATCGCGCCCTCGCCGGCCACGGCCGGTCTCATCTGGGCCGGAAGCGACATCGGTCTGATCCATCTCACTCGCGATGGCGGCAAAACTTGGACTAACGTGACACCGCCCGGCCTGTCCGACTGGAGCAAAATCACGCAGATCGAAGCCTCGCACTTCACGGCCGGCGCAGCCTACGCCGCAGTCGACCGCCATCGCCTGGACGACAACAAGCCGTATCTCTATCGCACTCGCGATTACGGAAAGACCTGGACATCCATCACTACCGGAATCGAAGCGCCGTCGTTCTTGAATTCCGTCCGCGAAGACCCGGTGCGCAAAGGACTGCTCTACGCCTGCACCGAAACCGGAGTGTTCGTCTCCTTCGATGACGGCGACCACTGGCAGTCGCTGCAGGTCAATCTTCCAACCGTATCCATTCGCGATCTGGTCGTTCATGGCGACGATCTCGTCATTGCAACCCATGGCCGATCTTTCTGGATTCTCGACGACATGTCGCCTTTGCGCGAGATCGATTCCAAAGTCGCTGCGTCGGACGCGTATTTGTACCAGCCGGCCACCGCCATCCGCATGAACCGCGAGTCCTTCCAAAGCACTCCGTTGCCGCCCGAAATTCCGAAGGCGCAGAATCCACCCGACGGCGCGATTATCGATTACTACCTGAAGTCTGCTCCGTCGGGGGATGTGACACTTGAGATTTTGGACGCGAAGAATCAGCTTGTCCGCCGTTATTCATCGAACGATCACCCAACCGTCCGGCGCGGCCGCCAAGCCATCGCCGACATCTGGATCGCGCCCCCTCAACCCTTCACCGCCCGGTCCGGCATGAACCGGTTCGTATGGGATCTGCGTTACTCGACAGCCTCGGGCTCCACCGGAGATCCGGAAAACGCCCAAGCCCCTCGTGGACCGCAGGTGCTTCCTGGCGCTTATCAGGCGCGGCTCACCGTCGCCGGCCAGCATTTCACCCGGCCGTTGAAGATTGTGCTCGATCCCAGGTCGGGCGCTACGCCCGCCGATTTGACCAAACAATTCGATCTCGCCATGAAACTCTCGCGCGAACTGGGACGCGCTACCGAGGCCACGCAGCAAATCGCGTCGCTCCGGCGCCAGCTTGCCGACGTGAAGCCTAAAGCCTCAAGCGATCCGGCGTTGCTCGCATCCATTGCCGCTCTCGATGCTCAGGCCGCTCAGATTACTGGCGGCGTCGGACGAAATGCGGAACCGCCGGCGTCCGGCTTGAATGCTGTCCGGTTGCAACTCAACGCCGTCGTGAACGTCGTCGACAGCGCCGATCGCACGCCGCCCACTCAAGCCTACGCGCTGTTCGATCAGGCCAGCCAAGACCTCGCTACCCAGCTCGCGGCTTTGGACTCGCTGAAGACCGGCAAACTGGCCGAACTCAACCGGTCCCTACAGGCTAAGGGATTGCCGCAGATCGAGCTTAAGGAGAATCAGGCTAATCTAAATTGATGCCCTGTCGCATACGCTCGACGATTGCCCTAGGACTCATCTCGCTGTTGGTTGCAGTTCCTGCGTGGTCGTGGGGCTCTGCCGGTCACCACATTATCGCCATCATCGCCGAACGGCGCCTGTCGCCCGCGGCTCGCGACAAGATCCGGGCTCTGCTCATGGACGGCAAGTATTCTATGGTAGAGATCAGCACCTGCGCCGATCAGCTTCGGAGCGCTTCCGGCGTCAATAACTCGCCCCAGGACGCAATGTGCCAAGCACTCGCTGGGAATATCCCACCTACCAATGGAACCTGGCATTACATAGACATCCCGCTCCCGACCAACGCGAAAACGCTCGACGCGTTCTGCCCACAAGGGGATTGCGTGACGGCCAAAATCACGTCCTTCGCCGAGACCTTGCGTACCTCTACCGATGAGGCTCAGCGGCGCCAGGCGTTGGTTTTTCTGGTGCACCTGGTCGGTGACATCCATCAACCGCTGCATACTGTCGAGCGCGACTGCGACAAAGGCGGAAATTCGGAACGGGTAGGTTTCTCCTTGGACGGTAAACATTCGGACGTCAAACTACATCAGGTCTGGGACAGCAAGGAGCTCGACCTTCTGATGGCAGACTACAACGTTACCGATGAACACGCCCTGGCCGAGGCCCTGATCGCCTCTATCTCCCCCACTCAGGCGGAGAAGTGGGCCCGCGCCACACCCGAAGAAATGGCCTGGGAGTCTTACAGAATCGCCGTCACTAGGGTATATCCCACGATTGCTTATCAGAATTTCTGCGGCGCTCAAACCGCTCCGCCGATCGAAACCGACCTCGCGCTGCCTTACGAAGAGCAAGGCACCAGAGTGGTTCAACTGCAACTCATGAAAGCAGGCGTCCGGCTGGCAGTCATGCTGGAATCCGCTCTAGCCGGACCTTAAGATGTCAAAGGTCTTAGCTTTTCCGCGTCGCGCCCTAGACGCATTTTTTACAACTGGTATCGTTTCCGGTGCCAAAAGCATGAAAATGTCTAAGCTGCTGGAAGGTTCCCACTTGGCCATCGGAGCACTGCTTCTGCTGGCCGGTGCTGGTGGCGCTCGCGCGGACGTTTTCGACGTCACGTTCAACAATGTGACTTTTTCGGCTCCTTGTATCGGCGGCACGGGCACGTGCACGGAGGTTATCAACGGCTCGGGTCTCTATGATCAAGTGGCTAACACGGTGTCTTTACCGGCAGTACAGCTTACAGGTACTTACACCGCCAGCCTGGACGGATTCCCAGCCGCCCCACATTGTGTCTCACAGTTGTGTTTGCCTCCCGACGTTCTCTACGACTTGGCGGCTAACACTTCAGACGACCCTATTGAGTTTTCCGCGGACCTTCCAACACTGAATGCGCCAACTCCGACCGCTTTGGTCAGCGATTCGGCGTTATATATACCGTCGACGTGCGGAGGCGACCAGGCAACCTGTGGCGTCCGAGGAGATTTCCCATTGGGAGACCTCTCGTCCCCCTCTGGAACGTATACATCTGTGGATGTCTCCACCCCGGAGCCCAGTTCGGTCATCCTGTTCGTCAGCGGGATTGCGATGCTGGGATTCTTATCGCTCCGCAAACTCCTGGTCATCGCCCGCAATTAAGAGATCGACCGCGGTTAAACCGATGTTAGACTGGGTGTAGAGGCTGCCATGCACACGCCCTCTACATCCCGCCCATCCCTCTTCGGCTCTGACTAGGCCATCTCCTTCTTCGTTTCTGTTGTTTAAATCCAGAAGTGTCGATAGATGAAGGAGATTATATGCTTACCGAGACCGTCCGCCTGGACCTTCCCCACATCCTCACCAAGTTGCCCGGACCTCAGGCCGCGGCGGTAATCGAGCGCGACCGCAAGGTGCTTTCGCCATCCTACACCCGGTCTTACCCGCTGGTGGCCAGCCGTGGCGAAGGCGCCATCATCGAAGACGTCGACGGCAATCGTTTTCTGGATTTCAACGCCGGAATCGCGGTCTGCTCCACGGGCCATTGCCATCCCCAAGTGGTCGCCGCCATCGAAAAGCAGTCCGCGCGCCTGATCCATATGTCCGGCACGGATTTCTATTACGAGAACATGGTCCAGCTCGCCGAAAAGCTCGCAGCCAGCGCTCCCGGTGGTGTTCCGCGCCGGGTCTATTTCGGAAATTCCGGAGCCGAGGCCACCGAAGCCGCCATGAAACTGGCCCGCTATCACACCGGCCGCGACAAGTTCGTCGCCTTCTCGGGCGCGTTTCACGGCCGCACGCTCGGCGCGCTCTCGCTGACCGGCAGTAAGGTAGTGCAGCGCAAGGGATTCGGTCCCTTGGTTCCGGGCGTCTACCATGGCCAGTATCCGGATTCTTACCGCCGGCCCGAAGGCATCTCCGCCGAAGATCACGCCGTGGCATGCGTCCACTGGATCGAGAATGAACTTTTCCGCACCTTGCTGCCCGCCGAGGAAGTTGCAGGCATCGTGGTCGAACCGATTCAGGGTGAAGGCGGCTATATTGTTCCGCCGGCGGCTTTCTTCGCCGAGCTAGAGTGCCTCGCCAACAAACATGAAATCCTTCTGATCTTCGACGAAGTTCAGTGCGGCATGGGGCGGACCGGACGTATGTGGGCGGCCGATCATTTCGACGCAGTGCCCGATATCTTCACGTCCGCCAAGGGCATCGCCAGCGGGCTGCCGCTGAGCGCCATGATCGCTCGCGCCGAACTGATGGATTGGCCGGCCGGCGCGCACGCCTCCACATTCGGCGGCAATCCGGTTGCCGTGGCAGCCTCGCTCGCCACCATCGATCTCCTCGAGCGTGAGCTTATCCAGAACGCCGGGCGCATCGGCGGTCACATCCTCGATCGAATCCGGCATTGGCCGCGCCGCTTCCCGCACGTGGGCGACGTCCGCGGCCTCGGCCTCATGATCGGAATCGAGGTCGTGCAGGACCAGCAGTCCAAAGATCGCGCACCCGAATTGCGCAATCAATTAGTCGCGAAAGCCTTCGAGCGCGGCCTGCTCGTGCTGGGCGCCGGACGCAACTCCATTCGTCTCTGTCCGCCACTCATCATCACGCGCGATCAAGCCGACTTCGCCGTGGATACACTGGAGGAATGCCTGAAGCTGGTGCCCTAGCCGGGTCGTCGTCCTCGTCCAAACGCACGCTGGACGTCGGCTGCGGCATCAACAAATACCCCGGCGCCATCGGCATCGATCGCAATCCGCGTAGCCGTGCCGACGTCATCTGCGACCTCGATCGCTTCCCTTACCCGTTCCGCGACAATTCCTTTGTCTCGCTTCGCGCCGTGCACGTCATCGAGCATGTCTCCGACGTAATCCGCGCCATGGAGGAGTTCCACCGCGTCGTCTCGCCTTCCGGCCGCGTCTTGATCGTCACCCCGCACTACACCGACTTCAGCTCTTTCTGCGATCCTACCCATCGCTGGCATCTCAATAGCTTCTCGTTCCGCTATTTCGGACCCGATCATGGCGGCTACGATTACTACTCGCGCGCGCGCTTTCGCGAAGTCTCGGTCCACGTGCGGCTGCTAGCGTTTTGGCGCTGGCTCGGCTTCGAATTCCTGGTCAACCGTTTCCCGCGCTTCCGGCGCTTCTGGGAGTATTACCTCTGCTACATCGTCCGCGGCAAAGTCATGGAGTTCGAGTTCGAAGCTCTCAAGTGATGTATATAGTGATGTATAATTGGGCATGGCAATGATCCGGAAACAAATCTACATTGCCCCTCAGCAAAATAAGATGCTGAAGCGCTTAGCGCGGCAAACCCACAAGACAGAGGCGGAGATCATTCGCGACGCCATAGAAGACTATGCTCTGCAGGCCGCCCGGCGCAAAGAGGCCTGGCGCCAAATCGAAGCCACTATCGAACAGAGGATGAAACTGCCGGCGGTCGAGGCGGCCCGATCTTGGAAGCGGGAGGACCTTTACGATCGTGACCGACGGCCGCGTTCTGATAGACACTAATGTCTTGATTTACCTGTATGACATCGCAACTCCGCGCAAACGGGAGCAGGCCATCCTAACCCTTCGCACCCTCGAAGAGCATAGCGCTGGCGCCGTAAGCACGCAGGTGCTCTCGGAGTTCTTCAGTGCCGCGACAATCCGCCTGCGCCCGCCTCTGCCTGGCCACACAGCACTGGTCGAATTAGAGCATCATGCCCAGGTCTGGACGGTTCTTCAGGTGACCACCGAAGTGATCCTGGCCGCCGCTCGCGCCGTTCGTGATCACCAGCTCAATTTCTGGGACGCCCAATTGTGGGCCACCGCCAAAGTTAATGGGCTCGCAACCATTTTCACTGAAGACTTCAATTCTGGCTCCATGCTCGGCGGCGTGCGCTTCATCAATCCATTCGAACCCGGCTTCCACCTGCCAAAATTCCTCCCCTGAGATGAGATTATCCCTATGCTCCCTGCACTCCCCTCCTGGGACTATCCCGGACGGCGGCATAAAGGTAATCGCCGCAAGATCCGATTACAGTGATGGATTAAGGCGCTTAGCTATGATGGGCCGCCTATACGAATTCGCGGATGTGATCCGGCACCACGCCCGTCAGCGCCACCTCACTGCCGACCATGCCCTGGGCCGCCGCGGCGAGGATATCGCGCACCGTTACTTGCAGCGTCACGGGTTCATCGTCGTCGCCCGCAACTATCGTATGTCTTCCGGCGCCGGCGAAATCGATCTCATCGGTTGGGAGGATGACCGCTTGGTCTTCGTGGAAGTGAAATCTCGTCAGACAGATGACTATGGCGCTCCCGACCGCGCCATCGGTCTGCAAAAGCGATCCAGCCTGATCCGCGCAGCCCGGGAATTCGCGCGCCACTCCGATGTCGCTTGGGAGAATGTCCGCTTCGATGCCGTTAATGTAGTCTTCACGACACCGCCAACGGTCACCCATTTTCGCGATGCCTTCGGATCAAGCGCGGTATGAACTTAAGATATAATCTTAGGTTCGCACTGCAATATTCTGGAATAAAAGGACTTGTCAGTTGCCAGATTTACGCAAAGACCCCGTAACCGGTCGTTGGGTGATCATCTCCACCTCTCGCGCCCGGCGTCCCACCGATTTCACCCGCACCCAGGATCTTCCCAAGCCGAATGGACGTTGCCCCTTCTGCTCCGGCCATGAAGCCGATACCCCTCCTGAGATCCTTTCCTATCGTGAAAACGGCAACGGGCACTGGAATCTGCGCGTGGTTCCCAACAAGTTCCCGGCTCTGCGCGTCGAAGGAGCGCTTGATCGCGAGGGCGAAGGCCTCTACGACCGCATGAGCGGTGTGGGCGCGCACGAAGTGATCATCGAGAGTCCCGACCACAAGATCTCGCTCGCCGATCTTTCCGAAAAGCGCGTCGAAGATCTCTTTTGGGCCTTCCGCGACCGCATCCTCGACCTCAAACGCGATACCCGCTTGCGCTACATTTTGCTGTTCAAGAACCATGGCGAAGCCGCCGGCGCTTCGCTCGAACACACCCATTCCCAGATCATCGCGCTTCCCGTTGTGCCCATCCAGGTCCAGGAGGAGATCGATGGCGGCCTGCGCTATTACTCATTCAAGGAGCGCTGCGTGTTTTGCGACATTGTCCGGCAGGAATCCGCCGCCGGCGCCCGCGTGATCCTAGAGACCGACGAGATTCTGGTCATCTCGCCCTACGCTCCGCGATTTCCCTTTGAAACATGGGTGATTCCCCGCGCTCACAATTCACACTTCGAGACCGCTCAGGCCAGTCTCATCCAAAGCCTGGCATGGGCCATGCGCGCCATCATCCGCAAGATGGAAAAGGTCTTGGAATACCCCGCCTATAACTTCTTGATTCACACCGCTCCCATCCACGCCGCTCCGCTCGATCATTATCATTGGCACCTGGAAATCATTCCACGGCTTACAAGAGTGGCTGGATTTGAATGGGGCGCTGGATTCTACATCAACCCCACGCCGCCCGAAGAATCAGCGCAGTTCTTACGCGACGCCGGCCTCTGAAACGGCCGGGAGCTGGGGAGCCATCCAGTGATAGCTGGGCATAGCATGGAGGAGGGCGCGGGCGGCCTGTTCCGGCTTTGCGGTTTCGAACAGACAAGTCCGAGAACCTGCCCTCCCCTCCACGCGCACATTGACTGCGCTCTGGCTCACTCGATATACCATTTCAGCCCCGTGATGCAGTTGCAGGGATTCGAGCGGCCAATCAGAGTCGGCAATCATCCGAATCCCCTGCGGGGTCATCAAGATGGTCATGTCCGAGGGAGTGTGCCCCGATTCGCCGGCGCTTTCGGCAGCGTCTAGAATCTGCATCGCGTTGTCTACGAACCGGCTCACAAATCCCTTATCGCACTCCCGTCCCTCAGTTTGAAGTTATTTGCCGCAGGGTCGCCGGTTTTATCCAAGTTACAAACGAAAGTACTATCGTCGCCCGCTAGAATGAAGCATGCGCATCCTGCTCTTCAGCGGCAAGGGCGGTGTTGGCAAAACCAGCATCGCAGCCGCGACCGGCCTGCAATTATCGCGGCTCGGTTACCGCACCTTAGTGATGAGTGTCGACCCCGCCCATAGCCTCGCCGACGCCTTCGACCTCGATACCGGCCTTTTCCAGGAAAAAACCAACGACCCCTATCCCATTGACTCCAACCTCTCCATCCAAGAGGTCAACATCCAGAAGGAGATCAAACGCCACTGGCGCGAAATCTCCACCTACGTCGTCTCCGTCCTCCGCACCACCGGCATCAGCGACGTCGAAGCCGAAGAGCTCGCCATCCTCCCCGGCATGGAGGAGCTCAGCGCCATGATGTACGTTAATCAATTCCGCCGCGAAGATCGTTACCAGGTCATCATTCTCGATTGCGCTCCCACCGCCGAATCGATGCGCTTCGTCAGCATGCCCACCACGCTCGAGTGGTACATGAAGCACGTCTTCCCGTTCCAGCGCGGGCTGCTTAAAGCCGTGCGGCCCGTAGCCAACCGCATCTCCCCGGTCGAACTGCCCACCGACAGCTATTTCGCCAACATCCAGCATCTGTTTGGACGCCTCGACGGTATCGCCGATCTTCTGGAAAATCCCAAAATAACCAGCGTCCGTCTGGTCACGAATCCCGAAAAAATGGTCCTCCGCGAAACCCAGCGCGCCTTCGTCTATTTCTCGCTGCACGGCCTCACTGTCGACGCCATTATCGTGAATCGCGTGCTGCCCGAGGCTGTCACCGACACCTGGTTCGACCAGTGGCGTGCTTCTCAAGCCAAGGTTCTGGACGAGATCGAAGAGTACTTCGCGCCCGTCGCGATGAAGCGCGTACCCCTATTCACGCACGAGGTCCTGGGACGCGAGCGCCTCACCGAGCTCGCCAACGTGCTCTACGGCGACAAAGAAGATCCGTCCGCCATCGTTCGCACCGAAGCGCCCTACACCTTCGAAAAGATCAATGCTCATTACGAAGTACGCTTGCACCTCCCCTTTGCGGTCAAAGGCGAGATCGGGCTGTTCAAAAAAGGCGACGAGCTGGTGATCGAGATCGGCACCCTGCGCCGCCACATCGGGCTGCCCACCTCCATGGCTGCCCTGAATCCCACGCGAGCCACGTTACAGAATAAAATGTTAACAGTGGAAATGAAGGAAGGCTGACATGGAAGAAAAACAAACAACGGCTCACGCCCCCGGCTGCTTCTTTTGCTCGATCGCCGCGCCGCAGATCGAGGCGTTCATCGATCACCTCTGGCCCGCGGGAACGCGCCAGCATTTTCGTAACGCGCGAATCGAAGTGCTGAAAGGTATGCGCAGCATCATCGACGCCCGCATCGATCATCTTTCGCAGCACGACTCCAAGGGCACCAAAGTCACCGTAGAGTAGTTCTACCTCTGGCTCAAGCCCCCATCCACCGCCAGCACCTGGCCGGTGACGAAGTTGGTCGCGTTCAGAAAATACAGCACCGCGTCCGCCACTTCCTCCACCGTTCCCGGCCTGCGCGCCGGCGTCGCGGCGATCATCTCTTCTATGCGCGGCTCCTGCCCCGACGATAGAATCACGCCCGGCGCCACCGAGTTTACCGTGATCTCCGGCGCAAACGCCTTGGCCAGCGCCTTCGTCAGCATGATCACACCCGCCTTCGATGCGCAATAGTGGGCATACATCTCCCACGGCCGTATTCCACCCAGCGAGCTGATGTTCACGATTCTTCCTTCGCCCGACCCTTTCATCAGCAGCGCCGCTTGCTGGCAGCAGAAAAAAGTAGCCTTCAAATTCACGCTATGGATGAAGTCCCAATCGGCCTCGGTCACCTCCAGTGGATCGCGGCGCCGGAACCGCGCTGCATTATTCACCAGTCCATAGATCGGACCCACTTCGCGAAACATCCGCCGGATGTCGTCCACGTTTTCCAGGTTCGCTTGGAACAGCGGAGCCGATCCGCACTCTTCAGCCGTCGCCCGCGCCTCCTTCTCCGAATTCCCGTAATGAATCGCGACCCGGTAGCCTGCCTGATGCAGCCGCAGCGCGATCCCGCGCCCAATGCGCTTGGCCGCCCCCGTCACCAAGACTGTTTTTTGGTGTTCCATCAACCAGAAACTAGAAACCAGGAACTAGAAACCAGAAACTAAACCACCGGGTCCCCATGTACCTCCACTTCATCCGGATCCACTCCAGCCACCGCCGGCTCCGGCAACCGCCCCGTCCAGTTCGCCCACAACCAGAAAAATGCCGTGCTCGAACTCAACAATCCAGACACCACGCCAATCGACCGCGGGCTCCAGTGCTGCGACGCGATCCCCGCTCCCATCATCGACAACATCATCATCGACCACGACATCGTCTCCATGGTCGCAAACACGCGCCCCCGAAATTCGTCCGAAACGTGCCGCAGCAATTGGGAAACATTCAGCACCGAGCTCACTGCGATCGCCGACCGCGACACCGCCAGAAAAATTGCCGCCAGCCAGAAGTAGGGCATCTGGCTGAAGATCACATACGATCCGCCGTGGATCACGTAACAAATGCTGATGGTCTTCTTATATCCTCCGAACGAAATCCGCTTGCCCAGCCAATGCGCGAACGTGCCTCCGATCAACAGTCCGACCCCCGCCGCCGCCCATAAATATCCGATGCCCGCCGGCCCGCGATTGAACACCAGCTCGCCGAACAGGCTGAACAAAATCTGCGCCGCACCGCCTCCCGACGCCCATCCCACTGCCAGCAGCGCGATTCCCAGAATCAGCGGCGACGATTTCATGTAGCGCAGCCCCTCGGTGTATTCGTGCCAGGGCCGCACCACTTCCGCCTCGGTCAATCCGGTCCGCCGCTGTGCCTTGAAGCTGCCGCCTTTGAGATGCAGGCTCGCGATACTCGCCGCCGAAAACAGGAACGACATGGCGTTGAACGCGAACGCCCACTCGTAGCCGAACTGCACTACACTCGTGCCCCCTAAGAATGCCCCGATCGTCAGCGTCATCCACTGCGTAGTCTGTGTCAGCGAGTTGGCCGTGTGTAGCTCTTCTTTACTCGCAATGGTTGGCAGTAACGCGGACCGTCCGCTGGTGAAGAAGGGCGAGGCAAACATCAGCAGGGCGCTCAGCAGATATAGCAGCCAAGTGTCCTTGCGTGAAATCGCCAAAATGAATCCCAGCGCCACCACTGCCCGCACCAGATCGCTGGCGATCATGATCTTCTTGCGATCCAGGCGATCCAGCACCACGCCCGCCAGCGGCCCCGCCATCACCGCCGGAATCGCCCGCGCCAGCATTACGCCCGTCACCACCATCCCCGAGCGCGTATTGGCCAGCGCCAGGCTGAACACCGCGACATTGTTGAAGTGGTCGCCGATTTCGCTCACTACCTGCCCGCTCCAGCAGTAGCGATAGTTGCGGTTCGCCTTCAGCAGTTGCAGGAAATCAGACACACGTTTCCCGCCGAACGGTGATGGACTTGATGAAGTCGGTATCGAGATCGTACCCAAAGCCTGGCGAGTCGCGAACCTCGATGGTCCCGCGCGGCGTCGTTTCCACCGCTGGATGAATGATGTCGCGCTTCCAGTAGCGCTTGCTGGCCGACACGTCGCCCGGCAGCACGAAGTTCGGAAGCGTCGCCAGCGCTATGTTGTGCGCGCGCCCGATCCCCGATTCCAGCATCCCGCCGCACCACACCGGAACTCCTGCCGCCTGCGCGACATCGTGCACTTTCTTGGCCTCTGCGAATCCTCCCACGCGGCCCAGCTTGATGTTAATGATCCGCCCGGCCTTCATCGCCAGCGCCTGCTCGGCATGATGCGCCGATCGTATGCACTCGTCCAGACAAATCGGCGTCTTGAGCTGGGCCTGTAGTTTGGCGTGGTCGATTATTTCATCGTGCGCCAGCGGCTGCTCGATCATCATCAATCCGAATTCGTCCAGGCACTTGAGGCGCGCCGCGTCGGCGAGAGTATAGGCCGAGTTTGCGTCCGCCATAACCAGCGTGTCCGGAAACCTGCGCCGCACTTCGCGCACGACATCTACATCCCAGTTAGGGCTGATCTTCATCTTGATGCGCTGATATCCCGCGGATAGTTCCGTCTCGATCTTCTGAATCAACTGTGCTACCGACTCTTGAATGCCAATCGAGACGCCGCACGGAATCTCTCGCCGCGCGCCGCCGCCGATGTGCTGATAGAGCGGCCGTCCCAGCATGCGCGCTTCTAAGTCCCAAGCCGCGGCCTCTACGCCCCCGCGCGCCATTCTATGACCGCGAATGTGTGCTGTCCGCGCTCCTATTTCTCCGGCGTTTTCGAATTTATGATTCAAAACCCGTGGCGCAACGTAATCGCGCGCGATCAGCCATGCCGACTCCGTCCATTCTTCGTTGTAAAACGGATTTTCACCGGCCGTAATCTCGCCCCACCCCGAAATGCCGCCGGAGGAAACCTCCACCAGCACCATGTGACGATCCGTCGTACGGCCGAAGCTGGTCTCGAAAAAGTGCACCAGGGGCATCTTGATTTGATGTAGCGTGATCCGTTCTATTTGCATTCCCATCTCCCTAGCCGGTATGTTCCGGCCCGGTCCGTTTTGTCGAATCCAATCACCGCCAGCCCGCGGTCGAAGGCGCTTTCGAACTCCTGGCTGGCCTGCTGCTGGATGGTGCGCGCGCGCGTCGGGTCTTGCATTCTAAATTCCGCGATCTCCGCCGAAATCACGATACGCGCCTCCACTGGATTGCGCTGGAACTTCTCGCCGGTAATAATCGCCTTCACGCGCGGGCTTCCAATCCACCACTCCGCCACGCAGCGGTCCGTCGGTAAGCCTCCGTGCAGATGGCTGGTCGTGGTGCCATATTGGTTGAGCACGTAGCGGCGAACCACCGCGCCCAGCCGTTCGATATTGAAATATGCGTTCTTGATTTCGAGCGGATCGAACGTCCATTCGATCAAATCAATTCCGCGCGCCAGCGCATCGTCGCGTTGCGCCAGTTTGAGCCGTCGCCCCACCCCCGAATCGCGGTAACCCGCCAGGACGCCCAGCATGTGACTATGCAGATAGGTCTTCCCGCCGGCCTTTAGTCCTGGAATGGAAAGGGCGAACCCCACCATACGCCTGCCATCGAATGCTCCGAACGCTTGGCCGCCGATCTTGGTCGCCACCACGAACAGCCGCAGCGGCAGCAGTTCGATATCCCTGAATCCCCAAATCTCCTGCTGCAGCCGGACCGCGTCGTTGAACTCGGCGTGGGTCTCGAGCGCGCGCGTCTCAATCATCGGCCCTCTTAGCTTCTTGCCAGAGTGCCTCCATCTGGTCGATGGTTGCTCCCGGAAGCTTGACGCCCGCCTCAACATGCGCGAACCGCTTGCGGAACTTCGCATTGGTGCGGCGCAAGGCTTGTTCGGGATCCACCTTCAGGAATCGCGCCAGGTTCACCAGAACGAACAGCAGATCGCCGACCTCGCCTTCCAACTCCTCACGCGATGCGCCGGCGCGCGCCTCGGCCAGCTCGTCCAACTCTTCATCCAGCTTCTCGAGGACCTGATCGGCATTCTCCCAATCGAAGCCCACTCCCGCCGCCTTCGAAGAGATCTGCTGGGCCTCCACCAATGCCGGCAAATTGCGGGGGACCGATTCCAGCACGCCCCGCGCCGGTTCGCCTTTGCTCTTTTTCTCATCGGCCTTGATTTCGTCCCAGCGCCGCTTGACGTCGTCCGACGTCTTGGCCGAGCCATCCGCGAATACGTGCGGATGCCGCCGGATCAGTTTCTGAACAATGGCGTCGATCGAGTCGTCAATGCGGAATTTGTTTTCCTCGGAGGCCATCTGCGCGAAAAAGACGGCCTGCAGCAGCAGATCGCCGAGTTCATCGGCCAGCGCGGGCCAGTCGCGCTTGTCGATTGCCTCCAGGACTTCGTAGGTTTCCTCGAGCAGGTAAGGCTTAATGCTGTCGAAGCTCTGTTCGCGATCCCAAGGGCAGCCGCCCGGTGCTCGCAGCCGCGCCATGATCGCGACCAGACGCTCGAATTTCTCTCCTGTGGTTTGTGGATCGGCCGGCATTCCGTGGGATGAATTCCCCAGTCTATCAAAGACCGCTGGAACGCCGGCCGCGCGACCGGGGTAACACTAGATCGACGCGATTGTTCGCAGCCGCGACATAACCAAATCAAGACGTGCTTGACTGGCCGCATCTGGAGGTAGATAACCCGGGAGCGCCTCCACGAAGGCACTCGTTTGGAGTAGACTCCCAATTGATTTCGATAGGAACAAGCGGAGCTCATACTCTGAGGCAGCGATCTCTTCCACAAGGCTCGGACGACCATCAACAACTGCGATTATGTCCTCAAGGTCTTGACTCGAACGAAAGTCATTCTCTCCGCGGCCGGCAAAAGCATCGAGTTTCGTGGCCAAGAAATACGGTGCGGCGATTAACCGGATTTGGATACCTTCCAAAGCGAACAGCGTCGCCGTTTTCATCGCTCCCTCGTACCACCGGTTGCTGAAGCCGAGGACTCCGGCGCCTGTCGGCATAATGTCTACGTAGGTACCTTCAACTATCCACCTACAGATCACCGCGCCAGTTGTGTCTTCAACGAATCCCAAGCCCCGGAGTTGGTGGCCGAAATCGGCGTACTCGGAATAAGACCCGATTTCGGCGATTACGTCGACATCGTCCGTGACCCTCATCGGCGCGGCCGCTGAATCCGTGATGAGGAGACCCGCTGCGCACCCGCCGAGAAACACAATTTGATCGAGCAGATGATCCATTCTTTTTGCGATCAGCAGCACGCTCCCGCGATTTGGATCGGAGATCACGGCGCAGATTCCAACCGCGCTCTGAGCTCCTTCGCCGCAAAATCACGTTCTCGAACGCGACCATCGCGTAAGGCATCCACTAGGGCCAGCAGTTCATAGAGTTTTGGGTCGCGGCTCGCAGCGTAGGGAACTGATTTGTAGATCGGAGAGAACTCGAAGCCGCGAACATTCCCCTCCGAATAGGCCCAAACCGGGGGCGGCTCTGCCGGATTTGCAATGACCCTGTTAAGCGGCGGCGCGGCATAGGAGGTCGGGATCCCACGAGTCAGCGCTCCGCGTTGTGCTGGCAACACATAGCGTAGCCCGTGAATCAGGAACTCGGCCAGCGCTGCTCGATTGACATCGGTCCTGCCCGCGCGCGTATTGAGAAGACCAGCTGCCCCAGCCCGGCGGCGGGCTGCGGTGATTTCTCCCTGGCTGAGGCCTATGTCGTTCGCCAAAACGCTGAGCTTCTCTCGTTTGGGAGCGCTGACGACCAGCTTCAGTAACAGCAGTATGTCTTGGGGCTTCAGCAGCATGCGGGCGACATTCTAGGCAAATTGCATTTCATGAAATGGAATTCTCAGGATATATGCTATTGATAATCTATGCTAGACTGAGTATATGCTCAGGTACGAGAGGCCCCTCTTGAGTCCTCGCCAGCGGGAGGCGCTGCGTGCAGTCCATTGCTGCCTTCAACAGAACGGCATCACTCCCACTATAAATGAACTGAGGACTATGCTCGGCGTCTCATCTGATCAGTCCGTGCTGGAGTTGCTCTCGCGGTTAGAGGCGAAGGGCCTCGTTATGCGCACCAAAGGCAAAGCCAGGAGCGTTCGAATGACCGAGCAAGGTCTTGCGGCCCTGGGCGCTGAAGCGGTCATTGCGACCGAAAGGCCAGACCGAGACTCCCGCCTAATAATGGCCCCAACGCGCCAACTCATCGCTAAACGATTGGCGGACATCGACCCTAAACTCCGCCGAATGTACGAGGGCAGTCTTTACGTTCTGAGAGACAGGGACAATCCGGAGCGAATCCATCAATCCGCTCATTCGATTCGGGAGTTAACCGCTAGTCTTTCTAGACTGGCAAAAGATCAATTGACGGAACATCGGCACAAGACTTCAACAGCATCGACGAACAAACAGCTACTTAAGCTCAGCTTCGACCCCCATGGCGGTGCGCCTTATATGGACGAGAATGTGTACGGTGAATGGAACAGCCTTCACGAATTCTTCAACAGTGTGGGTCATCATCGCCCCGTAACTGATGAGGAATATGATGCTAAGCTGACGGAGCTTGAGGAAATTCTCGCCAACTATGTGCTTCCCTTACAGCAGGATGTTTATGGCCGCCTGGACAAGTACATTCATCAAGGCCCCCCCGCCCGCGATGCGAGGGATTTATGGCGGCTTCTCTCCAGAAATCGCGAATCATACGGTTATTTCTTTCGAAAGATTGACTCGGCGTGGCTTCCGTTCTTAAAGGAACGGAAACTGATCCATCCATCGAGGGAGGTCGCGGAGTATCTGGCTCGGATCGCTTCCGATAGCCCGGAATATGTGATGACGTTGATTCAGACCTTAAACACGTCTCAGGATGACTGGGCGGCACGAAGAGCTCTGGTAGAGGCGGCCCTACGCGTTCCGGGGCAAATGGCAGCACGGCTAATCGGGAAAATCAAAAAGGAGTCATGGATTCGCAGTGCGTCTGCTTGGGCGCTCCTCCCACCGTTGACGGACTTGTTCGCGAAACTGGTTTCAGAAGCACAATTCCGCGAAGCCAAATTGTTGGCGGAGTGTGTCCTGAGCGAAATCGTTCCCGAGGACCGCGCCGCCATCCGCGACGATACTTTTCAATTGGGTGAGCTGCTAAAAGGATTCACGTTAGTTCCTGGGGAGAACCTGAAGAGTTTTGCTCAGCTACTCGTTTCGTGCCTCGTTCGAGCTATCAGATCTCAGCACTCTAGCCCAAATCTTTCCTCCATCTCCCGTCCTGCGATCGAGCCGTCCGACCAGAATTGGAATCATCCGGATATCCCGAACCAACTGGTTGATGCGGTGAGGGATTCCATTGAGCGATACATAGAACGCTTACAACCTTCCGACGCAAGGGAGTTCATTCAAGAGACGTTTAGAGATGAACCATACTATTCAATATTCAAACGTCTTAAGCTCCATGTTTACCGACTCCATCCCGCGTGGTTCAAGGACGAAATTGACGGCGACATCCTGGCTTTGCTGGATGAGAAAGACACTTGGCACGAATATGCGTTACTCATTCGCCGCGTATTTCCTGAAGTGAGTCGGCTCGTTCGCCAACGGTTCCTCAAGCTGATCGACGAAGGACCACGCGGTGAGCGGGGCGAAGAATACATCAGGTTTTGGAAGAGGCGGCGACTTGCACTCGTGAGAGACGCCCTGTCGCCGGATGAACGTTGTCGATACGCGCCGCTACTTGGGGAGGGAAATGCAGAGAGCTCTCCCGACGATTGGAATTTTCTCACAAAACAGACTTTCTGGTTCGGTCCCACCTCGCCTTACAGCGAGCAGGAACTGCTGGACATGCCGCTTAATCAACTTATAGACCATCTGATCACTTGGCAACCTTCAGAACAATGGGGCTGTCCTTCAAGTGATGGATTGGGTCGACAATTTGCCCAGGCGGTATTAAAGACGCCTGAGAAGTTTCTTGCTGGGATCGAGCTGTTTGTCGACCCACGCCTGAAGCCAGTATATCTTTGTCATCTCCTTTTCGGCATACGGGAGGCGCTCAAAACTGCGAAGGAAATGCCGTGGGACGATGTTCTTAACTTGTTAAGGACGATCGTTGATAGAGCGAAGTTATCATCCCTGACAAAGTCCGGCGCTGAATTTGAGCCCGACTGGACCGATGTTTTCAAAGAGATCGGCGCACTGATCCAGGCTGGGCTGAGCCCTCACGTCCCGGTTCCAGTTGGGCCCGACGCACGCGATGTGATTTGGGAGATCGTTCAATTCCTTTGTGAGCATCCGGAGCCAACTCCAGAGTATGAACGCGAGTTTGGCCTCGAGCTCGTGACAATGTCCATTAATGCAGTGAGGGGAAGAGGATTTCACGCCCTGTTCGCGTACATCTTCTGGTGGGACCGCCATTTCGGCAACAAGGGCCATGGCCGCATCCCACCCGAGGCCAAACCGATTCTCGAAATGCATCTAGATCCAATGATGGATTCGAGTTCAGCAGTCCGGTCGGTTTATGGTGACTACTTCCCATGGCTTTTCTCGTACGACCCTGAGTGGGCTCGTTCGCTAGTGGAGCCGCTATTTCCAGCCGCGAACCCGGTCCTCCGATATGCAGCTTGGGAAACCTATCTGGCTCGTGACTTGTTCGACGAAGTATTCCGGGAGCTGAAGCCGCAGTATCAAACCGCAATCAACGATCTAAATCATCGAATTCCCGAGAGGAAATACTGGTCCGATCCCTCCCAGGGTTTGGCTAAGCATATGATGATCGCCTACATCCATGGCTTAGATGACGAACTCTGCCGATCGTTTTTTGCGACTGCGACGCCCGAGCTACGAGGTGCCGCTGTCAGCTACGCTGGGCGAGCTCTCTGTAAAGATAACCGGAGCGATCGTCTTCACAAGTTCTGGGAATGGCGCTTGAGCGTGAGTAGGAACCTAGAAGAGCTGCGCGAATTCGGCTGGTGGATTCAACCCGACCGATTCGACAATGAATGGATGCTGGACAAGCTACTGCGGACGCTCAAGATCACGAATGGCGACATCAATCCACAATTTACTGTCTTGCAGGTCATCGCCGCGTTGTCTAAGGATTACTCTTTGACAAGTGTAAGGATACTGGAGTGCATTGTTCGGTCACGCGCCGCTGATCGATTGCTTCTGATGCACAACGAGTCTCTCTTTGATGCGTTGTCGCGCATTCGCGCTTTTGGCAACAGCGAAGCTGTTGGGGCCGTGGAACTGCTGGTCGATTACTTGACGAAGCTAGGGTTTGAATCTTACCGCACGATTGTCACGATGGCGACGGAAGACTTGCAATCGAGGCTTGCCTAACTAGCCGTTACGTCAATAGACAGTTGAAGACTGCGACCATCGGTCGGAAGCCGGCTCTCGGAAATGAGCCGAGAGCCGGCTAGCCGCCGGGGGAAGAATTAGCGGGACGGCCCCGATACTGCCGCGACTCCTCCTTTCATGGAAGCGTGGGTCGCGAACAGAATCCTGGACTGCTGGCCAGGTAAATGGACCGCGGAAAGCACCATCGTGCCGCCGTCCCGCTTAAAGATCAGGCTCGGGTTGTTTGTGGTCCCGGCTGACTCCGTGGCCATGGTGAGAAACGCGGCCGAGTTGCCGTGACTACCCTCAATGACAAGAACGTTCGATGCTTCGCCATTCTCCAGGCGATAATCTCCGGCGGGAAGCGGCTTGCCACCGGCCTGAAATGCGAACGGAACATGCACGGTGATGCCTTCGGATTGAGCGTTCATAGTCATCGCGAACGCAAGCAGGCTGCTGAACAGCAGCATTAATTTCAGAAATCGGACAGTCATTTTGAATAATCCTTTCGATTGTGTCTTTTCGGTTTCGGTTAGGCGGCGTCCCGGGCACACTACGCGCGTGCCAGCGCGGATACACACCAAAAGATTTCAACCGGGAAAAATGAAGTATGTCTTCGAGGACCGCAGATTACCGGCAGTAACCTCTCACTGCCGGCCTATGACCCAAGAGTAGCCGAGTTCCGGCCGCAGCGCCAATCAATCTTTTCTATCTCGCCAATATAGGGGCTATCTCTTAGGAGCGCGAACACCACGCTCCACCAGCTAAACTAGTGAATAAGATGAGCGAGAAGGATTATCCCCTGCCTCCGGCCACTTTCGACTTCCTGGTCCTGTCTCTAAAAACCCAGATCGAGGTCCACCTCGGCTTGTTGCATTTTGGTGACGAAAAAGACCGGCCGGAGCCCGAGTTCCGCATGGCGCGCCATAGCATCGATCTGCTAGCGATGATCCAGGAAAAAACGCGCGGTAATCTCTCCATCGAGGAACAGCGGCTCATCGAGAACGCCCTCACCGAGCTGCGCTTCCGCTTCGTCCAGTCTCTGGAGCAGCATCAGAAGAAAACCGCTGGCGCCCGCGAAACAGTTGCTCCCGCCGAAGAGCCTCCAAAGTCGGAAGGACAGGCCGGTTCGTAAATGTCCGCGCAATCGATCAGCATCACGGTGCTCGGTTCGGGCACCAGCGTAGGCGTCCCCACCATCGGCTGTCATTGCGCGGTCTGCAGCTCTGATGACCCCCGCGACAACCGGCTCCGGCCTTCCATCTATGTAAAGTTTCAGGACCACGGCGTCCTCATTGACACCACCCCGGATTTCCGCCAGCAGGCCCTGCGCGCCCAAATCGAACGCATCGACGCGATCCTCTTCACTCACTCGCATGCCGATCACGTCATGGGTCTCGATGACGTTCGCCCCTTCAATTTCAAACAGGGTGGCGTAATTCCCATTTACGGATCGGCCGAAACCCTCGACAATATCCGCCGCTGCTTCCAATACATCTTCGATAATCACAAAACGGAATCCTCCCGTCCCCGTCTGGTCACGCACGTTTTCGATAAAGCGCCCATCGACATATTCGGCCTCCCGTTCACGCCCATCCGGCTTATGCACGGCAAAGGGACGGTCTACGGTTTCCGATTTGGAGCGGCGGCCTATCTCACCGATCACAGCGACATCCCCGACGAATCCATGGAGCTGCTCGCTGGACTGGACGTGCTGTTCCTCGATGCCCTTCGCCACCGCCCGCACCCGACCCATTCCACCGTCGAGCGCTCGCTTCAATCGGTCGAGAAATTGGCGCCCAAACGGGCGTTTTTTACACACATTTGCCACGATCTGGCCCACGCTCCGACGGAGGACAAATTACCTCCCAACGTTCGCCTGGCGTATGACGGCCTCGAAATCTTGGTTGGAGAAAACGGGCGATGATCTACCGCAGTCTCGCGGAAGTGCCGCTCGACTTCGGCCCCTGCGCCATCACCATCGGGAATTTCGATGGTGTGCACAAAGGTCATCGGCAGATCATGCGGCAGGTTCGGGAAATTGCGCGCGAGCATGGCTGGAAAGCCGCTGTGCTGACGTTCGATCCCCATCCCAGCAAACTAGTGGCGCCCGATCGCGCGCCGCGTCTCCTCACCACTCCCGATCAACGCGCGCGTTTGATCCTGGAGCAGGGAATCGATGAAATTCTGATTCTTCCGTTTACGTCCGAAATCGCCAAGCTCTCTCCGGAAGAGTTCGTTCGCGAGATTCTGGCCGACCGGCTGAAGGTTAGAGCGGTGCTGGTGGGCGACAACTTCCGCTTCGGAAATCGCGCGGCGGGCGACGCCGGGACCATGGAAGAGTTGGGCGGCGAATATAGCTTCAGCACCGAAGTTGTTGGCGCCGTCTCCTGGCGCGGTCGTGTCATTTCGAGCAGTGAGATCCGGCGTCTGATTCAAGCCGGCAACGTGTCTCTCGCTTGCAGATTGCTTGGGCGGCCGTACGCACTTGATGGCCGCGTGGTTCATGGAGAAGGCCGAGGCTCGAAGCAAACTGTGCCGACTCTGAACCTCGATACCCCGGCCGAAGTGCTTCCGAAAACCGGCGTCTATGTGACGCGTACGCGCGAATCCAATGGACCGCGGAATTGGCCTTCCATCACCAACATCGGCCAGCGTCCAACCTTCAATGGTCACGGGCTCACCATCGAAACGTATCTGCTGTCCAGTCTTAATGGTGAGCCGCCTCAAGAAATTTCAGTGGAGTTTCTCCGTTGGGTTCGCGAGGAACGCAAGTTCGAAAACGCCGAGGCGCTCAAAGCCCAGATCCTTCGCGATGTGGGCCGCGCCCAGGCATTTTTCCGGCGCCTGGAAGAAATGACCGCGCCGGCACGTTGAATCCTCATGAGGGACAATTAATAGATGAGCGAGAATCAAGAAGAAAGGTAAAGACATGAGTCTATCCGAAGGCAAAGTGCGCCATATGACGGCGCTCTCCAATAAAGATGGCGTTATCGCTGCTGCCGCCATGGACCAGCGCGGAAGCCTGCAAAAGGCGATCGCAAGCGCCAAGGGAACCACCACCGATCAGGTGACGTCCGAGATGATGACCGAGTTCAAGACCGCGGTAACGAAAGTTCTGACGCCGCACGCCAGCGCGATCCTGCTCGATCCGGAATTCGGACTTCCCGCCGCCAAAGCTCGCTCCTCGAACGCGGGGCTCTTGTTGGCGTACGAAGAGAGTGGTTACGATAACACCAAGCCCGGCCGCCTGCCCGATCTGCTGCCGCACGTTTCCGCCAAGCGCATCAAAGACTGGGGCGCCGATGCGGTCAAGATTCTGCTTTACTATTCGCCCTTCGATGACGCTCAGGTCAACGACATCAAGCACGCTTTCATCGAGCGCATCGGCGCCGAGTGCGAGACCAACCAGATCCCCTTCTTTCTGGAGTTCGTCGGCTACGATCCAAAGGGCGGCGACGAAAAGGGACTGGAGTTCGCCAAACAAAAACCTCAGGTCGTCATGGGGGCCATGGAAGAGTTTTCGAAGCCGCAATACGGCGTGGACGTGCTCAAGGTCGAGGTCCCGATCAATGCCAACTTTGTCGAAGGCAGCAGCGTGTACAAGGGCCAGAAAGCGTATACGCGAAAGGAAGCGCTGGACCTTTTCCGCCGCGCCGCCGAAGTAGCGAAAAAGCCGTTCATCTATCTCAGCGCCGGAGTCGGCAACGCCCAATTTGTCGAATCGTTGAACATGGCCGCCGAAGCCGGCACCGATTATTCAGGCGTATTGTGCGGACGGGCAACCTGGAAAGACGGAATCCCGGTCTATGCCACCAAGGGCCCGAAAGCGCTTGAAGATTGGCTGTCAAACGAAGGCGTCAAAAATATCGAAGCCGTCAACGCCGCTATCAAGCCTGCGAAACCGTGGCGTCTGAAGGCCGGCCTGGCGCAACCAGCTCTGGCATAGTTTTTAGGCTCCGCCGGCCGCGGCATCGGTGGCCGGCACTTCGTCGAGAGTAATCGGCGCTTTTTTGAAATGGACGCCTTCCCAGCGCGCCACGACCACGGTCGCCATGCAATTGCCCAGCAAGTTTACGGACGTTCGCGCCATGTCCATCAGCGCGTCGGCGCCCAGAATCAGGGCCACGCCCGAAACCGGCAGGCCGAAAGTTGCCAGCGTTCCGGCCAAAATAACGAGTGAAGCGCGGGGCACCGCGGCAACACCTTTACTGGTGAGCATCAGCGTCAGCATCATCAATAACTGCTGGCTGAGAGGCATGTGTATGCCGGCCGCTTGCGCGACGAAAACCGAGGCCAGCGAAAGATACAGGGTGCTGCCGTCCAGGTTGAAACTGTAGCCGGTGGGCAGCACGAAAGCCACGATGTGTTTGGGCACGCCCATGAGCTCCAGATTCTCGAGCGCCAGCGGCAATGCGGCCTCGCTTGCAGCCGTGGAAAAAGCAATGATGAACGGTTCCTGAACCGCCCTAACAAAAGGCCGCACCGGGATCCGGGCAATCAGAGCGACGGCGCCCAGCACGACGACGATGAAAATCACCAGCGCCCCATAGAGAGTCAGCACCAGTTTTCCAAGCCCCAGCAAAACGCCCAGACCTTTGCTTCCGATGGTATGAGCCATAGCGGCGCCGACGCCGATCGGAGCAAGATACATGACGTACTTCGTATAGCGGAACATCACTTCCGCGAGGGCCTTGCAAAAGCTGACCACCGAGTCAGCTTTGGAACCGATAGCCGCGCAGGCCGCGCCGAACAGGAACGCGAAGACCACGATCTGCAAAACGTCGCCCCGCGCCATGGCATCGATCACGCTGGCGGGAAAGGTATGCTCCAACGTTCCGGAAAATGTCGGGCTGACTTGCGGCAGGCCGGTTTCGGTGGTGGCGCGCTCCAAGGTCATGCCTTCGCCGGGACGAACCAGATTCACCGCGCCCAGGCCCAGGAACAGCGCAATCGTGGTCAGCACTTCGAAATAGATAATGGCTTTCAAGCCGATCCGGCCCATGGTTTTCACGCTGCCCGTGCCGGCGATACCAGAGACCAAAGTGCCGAAAATCAAGGGCGCGATGATGGACCGGATCAGTCGCAGAAATACATTGGCCAGCGCCGCTACCCAATCCGCTTTGCCGACGTCGGGAAACACAGCGCCCAGCGCAACTCCCAAAACCATGGCGATAAAAATCCAAGCAGTGATCGAGAGCCGTTTCATCGCTCACCCCATTTGAGTTTTTGCCGCAGTACATCGAAGAAGTACATTTTGGGCGGCCGCACCAGGTGGACGCAATGCTCCGAGCTGCGGCAGACGATGTGATCCTCGTGAAGAAGGGGCTCGCCCACTTGGCCATCCACGGTCAAGAACGCTTCGTGATCGGAGGCGCGGCAAACGATCCGAACCACCATGTTATCGGGGACCAGCACCGGACGATTAGTGAGCATGTGCGGACAGACCGGCGTGATGCAAACAGCGGCGACGGCTGGATATAAGATCGGGCCGCCGGCCGAGAGCGAATATGCAGTGGAACCCGTGGGCGTCGCGACAATCAGCCCGTCCGCTTTGAAGGTGCCGATGAACTGCTCGTCCACATAAGTCTCCAGATCGATCATGCGCGCGATCTGGGTCTTGTTGATGACGATGTCATTTAGAGCTTCGTAAGAGCGGATGGTCTCGCCCGAGCGCAGCAAATCCCCATGCAGCATCCGGCGCGGTACAACGCGCTGTTCACCGTGCAACGCGCGCTCCAGTTCCGGATAAAGCTGATCGAGCGTAATGGCGGTCAGAAAGCCCAGGCCGCCGAAGTTGACTGGAAAGATCGGAATCACCCGGCCTGCAACGGCTCGCGCGGCCGCGAGCAACGTACCATCCCCGCCCAACACGATCACCAGTTGCGCGCCTTCGGGGACTTTTTCGCGCGGCAGCCCGCCCTTTCCGCCCATATAGACAGCGGACTGTTCGTCAAGCTGCACCTTGACGTGGCGTTCGTTCAACCAGTCCACCAGTGCGGGCACAAGAGTGGAGGCCTCGGGAATGCCGGGCTTGGCCATGAGGCCAGCCACTTTAATGTCTGGCATACAAGAGGAACTCCTGGTTGCCTTCGGCGCCCAAAACGGGAGAAGGAATAATCGCGGTTTGAAAACCGAGCTGCCTTACGGCGTCATCGACGCGCCGGCAAGCTTGCTGATGCAAAGCGGGGTCGCGAATAATTCCTCCCTTGCCGACCTGATGCCGCTCCAATTCGAACTGCGGCTTTACCAGGATAACCATTTCCGCGCTCTTAGCAAGCAAATTCGGAAGCACCGGTAGAATCATTGTGATGGAGATGAAGCTCACATCGCAAACCGCCAGATCGACTGGCTCAGGAACTTCGCTGCTGCCGAGCCGGCGCGCGTTTACCTGTTCGCGAACGACCACCCGCGGATCGTTTCGCAGTTTCCAATCCAGTTGGCCGGTTCCGACGTCGATGGCGTAGACGCGCGTGGCGCCGCGCTGCAGAAGACAATCCGTGAAGCCGCCGGTGGAGGAGCCGATATCGAGGCAGACTTTACCGGCCACTGGAATTGCGAAGTGATCGAGCGCGGCCTCCAGTTTTAGCCCGCCGCGTCCGACGTAGCGCGGCTGCTCGGCCAGCTCAATCTTCGAATCCACCGCGACTGCGTGGCCGGGCTTGTCTTCCCTTTGACCGTTGACGAGGACTTCTCCCGCGAGAATCAACGCCTGCCCCTTTTCGCGGGATTGCACCAAACCACGCTCCACCAACAGCACATCCAGCCGCAGGCGTTGTTTCATTGCCGGATCAAGCGGTGCGGCGAACGATAAAGTCGGCCAGCTGGCGGAGGCGCTCGGCACGGTCGTCAAAATTACGTAAAGCCAGGTGAGCGGCGAGGCGCTCCTGCTCGGCCATCGCGCGCGACCGCTCGAGCCCGTAAACGGCCGGAAAGGTGATTTTCTGCTGCTGGGCATCCTTCCCCGCTGTCTTGCCGAGTGCCTCGGAGGATTGTTCGACGTCGAGCACATCATCCACGATCTGAAACGCCAGCCCGATGTGCTCGCCAAAACACGAGAGCGCTTGCAATTGAGCTTCGTCGGCGGCGGCGTAGATTGCTCCGATCCGCAGACTGGCTTTCAATAGCGCACCGGTTTTGGCGCGATGGATCGCCTCGAGCAAAGCCGCGGTTGGATGTTTACTTTCCCCTTCGAGATCGTGCACCTGGCCGCCGATCATCCCACCGACGGTACCGGAAGCTACGGCGAGCTCGTTTATCAGACTGGTTTTGCGCGCGGGCTCGCAATCGAGTTGCGCAAGCACCTGAAAAGCGAGAGTGAGCAAAGCGTCGCCGGCCAGGATCGCGATCGCCTCGCCGAATACTTTATGGCAGGTGGGGCGGCCGCGACGCAGGTCGTCGTTATCAAGCGCCGGGAGATCGTCGTGAATGAGGGAATAGGTATGGATCAGCTCAAGCGCGCAAGCGGCGGACTCGATTCCGGCGGGAGAATCGGAGACCGCCTGTGCGGCGGCTATGCAAAGGATGGGACGAACGCGCTTTCCGCCAGCGAACAAGCTGTAGCGCATCGCCTTGTGAATGGATTCGGGCGGCGTGGATTCGAGCGGGACCAAACGCCTAAGGGCTTCCTCAATCCGGATCTGCTGCTCGAGAACGTATTCGGCCAGCGTCATGCTTTGTCGGGCTGGAACGGCTCGGCCTGGATCTTGTTGCCCTTGCGAACCAGCACTTCGATGCGCGTTTCGGCCTCTTCCAGCTGTTTACGGCAGGTCTCGCTCAGGCGCATGCCTTTTTCAAACAGCTCGAGCGCGCGCTCCAAAGGCAGATCGGCGCCCTCCATTTCCTTGACGATCTTTTCTAGCTCCTGAAGGCCGTTCTCGAAGCTGGCGGCTGGTTTTTCGTCGCCGGGCATTTTTTCATTCTGGCATAGGATACGGGAGGCACGGGTTCGGGTGGCAGGCCGGCGCGTAGATGCGGGGCTGGACTAGAGGCGGAGGCGGTCGAGCTTCGGTTTTTCATAAGAGTCGTCTTCGCCGGGGTAGCGGAGCACGTCCTCGAATTTTCCGGTTTCTTTCGCCAGCGCCCAAAGGAGCGATTCGCTGGCGGGCAGGGTTTTGGGCGCGCGTAGAAAAACTGGATCCCGAAAGGCGTGCTCCGCACTGACGATCCGCCAGCCGCGCCGGTGAAACATGTTCAGCACATCCGCCAGGAACAGCGAGTTAAGAAGATTCCAGTGAAGCAGTACGGTATGCTGCACGCTGCGGCCCAGAACCTGCGTGGACAGATCGTCGTAGAATTGCGCACGGTCCCAAAGGTGGTCGAGGTAAGGCTGGCGGAAACGATTTACGTCGAACCCGGCATCGCTGGCCAGGCGCTCCCGGAGGCGGTTGTCATAGTACCAATCGGAGGCGTCGATGGTGACGTAACCGTTGCGGTAGTGATGCGTGGCCAAGAATTCACGCATGCTGTCGCGCTTGGCGGCCGTGTTCCCCTCCTTGAGCATTGGGAATCGGAACAAGCGCGGCGTGGAAAGGTCGGATGCGAGGACGTTATCGGCGTGCATGATATCGGCGGAAAACTCCTCGAAGGTGATGGACTCGTAGTTGCGATGCGAGTAAGTGTGATTGCCAATCAAGTGTCCGGCCTGTTTCCAGGGTTGGATCAAGGCTTGGCCGGTGGCATTGTCGGCATTGCGGCCGATCACGAACAGGGCGAGCCGCGCTTGATGACTCCGCATAGCATCGAGCAGGCGCGTGTTTATCTCGGTGGCATTGGGGAGGGGCATCCAGTTCAGGTCGTCCATAGTGATCGCGATGGACCTCTGGGCTTCCGCCGCGCGGGCGGTCACGGACGCGGTGCTGAGAAGAAACCGGCGGCGGGTCATGGTAGAGCGGCTGCGCTGACATAGCGAGGATACTACGTCGAACTACCGAGATGAAACGCGGTTTCGGGCTACTGGTGGGAGTTGGCGGAACTAGAACTGGAAACGTAGCTGGATATCGATCCGCCGGTTGTTGGTTGGTGTCTGCTCGGCCGCAAACCCGTCGGCGATGGCGGTCGATTGTAAAAAAGAACGGCGAACCCATGACGCCCACCGGTGGCGCATCATTCACATGATTGATAATGTTGCGGGCACTGATCGAGAGGGTCAGGTTGTAGCGATGTTCGCTGGTTCCGCCACCACCACCTCCGGTATTAGCTCGCGCGCCACCACTCGGTCCCGAAAAGTTGGTCGTTCCAAATCCCCAGGTCCGGCTAAGACGCAGATTGAAATTGAACTGGGCCGGCCCGGTACCGTAATTGCGCGGCAGCAAGGGCTCACCCGGAAGAGGGTTCGGGTTCAGGAATCCGTAGGGGGTAGCAACGATGCCTGGACCGGGCCCGCTAGCAATCGCGGGCCTGGCATTCAGGATGCCGCTGTCCAGATAATCGCCGCCGGTCGTGATATCGAAAGGAAGGCCCGAAGTCGCGGTCATAAAAGGGGAAAGCTGCACTTTCCAAGGCGTCATGATGGTGCCGCCCAGGAACATCCGGTCGGCGATATCGAGCGAAGACCTGCCCCATTCTTGCGTGAGGTCGTATTGATTGACCGGTTCTGAAGTGCCGCAGCCGGAGATCGACGCGCATAATGTTCCGTCGGTGTTGCTATGCGCTGTGTTCCAGATAAACGCGCCGAACAACGATAACCGCGAACCCACTTGAGTATTGATCCCGGGTGATCACTTGCATCTGCTTGAGCAGGCCATCCGATTGGTATTCCAAAATATCTCCAATATTTCCCAGGGGCTGGATGCCATTCGGGAGGGGAGCGTTGATATCGCTAGTAACGAACTGATGAACTCCGCGTGTATCGGTCCAATTGACGGACAACGTCGTGCGGCGAGCCAGCTGACGTTCCACGCTCAGCGCGGACTGCATCAGGTAAGGCGTGCGCAGGTCGGCCGCCTGTATAAATCGCGCGGCACTTTCACTGAGCGGGAGCGCCGACAGCGGCAGCGCGGTAGTTGAGAAAAAATCGGGACTCCTTATCAAGTAGGACTGTTGATTGATGCCGTTGTACTCTTCGGTGTACAATTCGTCCTGATTCGGAAAGCGGATATAGAACATTCCGAATCCGCCGCGAACCACGAATTTCGGATTCCCGTTGCTGGTCTTGGGCGCCCAGGCAAAGGACGCGCGCGGAGCCAGGTCGTGCCTGTCGTGAATGTTACTTTGGCCCTCCAACCGCAATCCTACGCTGATGGTCAGGTTGGGCCGTACGCGCCAATCGTCTTGAACGAATGCGCCAATATCAACCATGGTGGAGGTCGTCGCGGGGTTGCCGGCATTGATGGAAAACAGGGTCGGGCCGCCACCCATGGACTGGATCTGCGAAAACGGAACTCCTTCGGCGAGGTCTTGCTGCGTCAGTTCGTAAGCCGCGAACGATCCGAATGTATGAGTGCCGTTAAAGTTCGCCGGCGTGTAACTGTTTAAAACGTCTCCCCGGACACGCACACCGAACTTGATTGTCTGGGTCCCGTGAGTGATGGTGGTGTAGTTCTGGAATTCATGGCTGTCTTCGCCCAGCGCCGTCTTGCCCAAGGTGGAGCCGCCCATGACGAAGGTGCTGGGAACCGTGATCTGCGGAGAATTTGATTGCGCGGTTTCATCCGTCACATCGTGGTGATATTGATAGCGGGTTTCGTTGATGACCGAAGTCGACAGGACAGCGGTATCCATAACCTGGATAAGGTTTGTTTTTGATTGTAGGAATACCCGGTGCCTGGAAGGCTGTAAAGGCCCACGCCCCACAGATCGCGATTCAAATCCAGGAATGAATATCGAACGCTGAGAGTATTGTTTGCGCTGAGTTGATAGTCGATGCGCGGACTGAGCGTGGTGCGTTGTTGGGGCGTTGGCGTGAATTCACGATCGTTGGAGGGAGTGAGCGTGGCCGGATCGAGCACGATTGCATTCAAGAGCGCGTTGTCGTCAATCTGGCGGCGCTCGAAATCGAAAAAAAAGCTAGCGCGCTTGGTAATTGGGCCGCTGACATTGCCGCCGAAGTTTTGTAGCTGGAAATCAGGATAGGGCGACGACGCGAGAAAGGGATTGCGCGTATTCCAAAAACCTTGACTAGTAT
>Ga0182024_10000224_pt1 | contig 138414 bp, 109 predicted proteins | sample P32metaG_FD_120480 | JGI IMG/M metagenome (GOLD analysis project Ga0182024, IMG submission 120480) | Permafrost microbial communities from Stordalen Mire, Sweden - P3-2 metaG (Illumina Assembly) | ecosystem: Environmental > Terrestrial > Soil > Wetlands > Permafrost | place: Sweden: Stordalen... | reverse complement strand
CCCGCGGCGAGGCCGGGAACAACAACGACTGATCCGGGGCATACGGCCGAAAGCTCGTCGGCATGCCTCATCTTACGTACATCGGGCCGCCCGAGTTTCTGCCGCGCAGGCTCCTAGGGCGTTGTTCAGTTCGGTGGCGCGTGGCGCGGGCTCAGGGAGCCGGCCCTAGTGGACGGCGTCACCGGCAGGGGTCGCGACGTAGGTCTTTCGCGCGCGCACGGTCATGCTCGGATCTCGCACACGGACGTCGAGGCGGTGGATCCGGCCGTCGAGTTTGGTTGTCGTGAGGCCTAAAAGATATTGGTGGTGCAGCTCGTCGGAGAGCCGGGAGAACGTCGCGGGGAGGTCAGCGTCGGGCCGCAGCTCGAAGAAGCCCCCGCCGCTGTCAGACGCCATTTCCTTCAACTCAGGGTTGGGGGCGGCGCCAGAACAGCTGTCCCACTTACGGCCTCTGGTGACGCGATCCATCGGTATGTTGACCCCCGGACCCAGTGGGCCGCTGCCACGTGGACCGAGCGGCGAGCCGGGTAGAGGCGGGGTTGGGGCACCGCCGCCCGGCGTGCCAGGCTTCGGGCGTGGCGGAGAGCGTCGCTGGTCGGACGGACGCCCAGGTGAACGGCTGGGATCCGGCGCTACGCAGCTACTGACGAGGCCCACGCCGTACACCATGATGCCGTCGGCTCGCGATCGGTCTCGCACCTCGCCGAACGTCAGATTGCTTCGATCATCTGGAAGCCCCGGATTGTCGTAGCCGTCGGTGAACAGCATCACGACCCGGCGACCGTCCTCCCGGGCCAACGCGTCCATCGCCGCCGACGTGGCATTCCAGAGCGGCGTCAGGCCAACGTCCAGCAAGTTCAGATGCAGAATCCGAATGAGTTCGTCCCGGTCGCTCGTGAACCCGACCGGGTCGATCTGGATGAGGCCGTTGAAACTGCCGACGCGGGCGCGGTCGGTGTCGGTCAGGTCGGCGACGAAGCGCTCGGCGCCGGCCCGCTCGAGGTCGAAGTTTCCCTCCACGCTCGAGCTGCGGTCGAGCATCATCACCACCGTGACCGGCTGGATGGCATTGTCGAATTGCGTGATGGGCTGCGGCTCGCGGTCGTCAAAGATCTCGAAGTCGTCCTTCGTCAGGTTGGGCACGAGTCGTCCGTGGGCGTCGGACACCGTGGCATACACCGAAACGGTGTGGACGCCAGCGCGGAACTGTGGATCTTGCGCGCGTCCGCCGGTCACGGCAGGCGTTCCTGCCACGAGCGCGAACAGCACGCCGACGGCGACCGACTTCATGACGGTGCTCTTAGCAGACGGTGTGGCCATCGTAGCATGGTGCTGGCGGGACAGAGAGGAATCTAGATCTGCAGGAGTCGGCTCCGCAGGATTCTGGACTGGATCCGGCTGACGTCGAGTTCCTGGCCGTTCTGAAGCCTGATCGTATACATGCCGCCCAAGAGCGGCGTGACTCGCGCGATGTGGTCGATGTTCGCGAGCGCGCCGCGGCCGAGGCGAATGAAGCGCGCCGGATCGAGGCGGGCCTCGAGATCCTTCAAGCGATAGCCAATCGTGAACTGCTCCTGCTTCCCGGTGACAATGTGGAGGAGCTCGCCGTCGGCCACGACTGAAGAAATCTGGGCGACCGGAAGCAGCACGATGTCCTCCTTCACCCGCACGGGAATCCGCTCGAGGCGCGCCGGCGGGGCCGACCGCTCGTAGGTGCCGATCGCGTCTCGCAGACGCGCCGTGGCGGCCGCGCGGAGTTCCCCGCGCTCCAGGCGATCCTGAGCCCGCCTGAGGGCCTCGCGCAGGCGGGACGCGCTGACCGGCTTCGTGAGGTAGTCCACGGCGTTCACGTCGAAGGCCTTGACCGCATACTCGTCGAACGCCGTCACGAAGATCACAAGCGGCAGGAACCGCCGACGGACGAGGCGCACGACGCCGAGGCCATCCACCTCGGGCATCTGGAGATCCAGCAGCGCGACGTCGGGCCGGTGCTGCTCGATGAGGCCGACGGCCTCGGCACCGCCCGCGGCTTCTCCGACGATCGTGACGTCCGGCACGCTTCGGAGCCGTGTCAGCAGAAACTCGCGCGCCGGCCGCTCGTCGTCGGCCACCACGACCCGGAGTTTGGGTGTGGTCACCCGATTCTCCGCCGGCTCAGATTCGGGGGGTCGAGTCGCGAGGTGCGCTCGGGCAGCTCCATCGTGACGACCGTGCCGAACTCCGAGCTGCGAATATCCAGACGCGCCTCCGTACCGTAAAGTGCCCGGAGCCGGTCGGTCACGTGGCGCAGACCGAGGCCGGGCGTTGGCGTGGGCGTCACGACGAACCCGCCGCCCGAGTCCTCCACGGTAATCGCCAGGCGGCCGCGGTCAGCCGTGGCCCGGATGCGCACGCTGCCGCCAGCAAGCCGCTGCGAAAGGCCGTGCTTTATCGCGTTCTCGACAATCGGCTGCAGGATGAGCGTCGGCACGATCGAGGAACGCTGTGCCAGCGGCACGTCGAGCACCACGGTCAGCCGTTCCTCGAAGCGGGCCTTTTCGAGATCCAGATACGCGGCCACAAGATCGATCTCCTCGCCGAGGGTCGACAGTTCCGTGGCCGACCGTCTCAAGACGCCGCGGAGGAGGCTCGTCAGCCGCATGAGCGCGTCGATCGCGCGCGATGGCGCGGCCTCCATCAGATAACCAATGGTCGTGAGCGCGTTGAAGAGAAAGTGAGGGTTCAGCTGGGCGCGAAGCGCCCGCAGTTCCGCTTCAGTCGCCAGTCGGCGCATGTCGCCCTCGCGCAAGTCTCGGGCGAGGCGCTCGCGGGCCACTCGGATCGAGTCGATGCGCCGGGCCGCCCAGCGCGCCATCGACTCCAGCAACCGCACGTCATCGGACAGGAGGCGGCGCCCGGCCGTGAGCGCTCCAAACGCGATCGCGGGCTGCGGAGGCTCGACGGTCCTTAGCCGAAGGACCAGGGACGCCGGCGCATCGAAGCCCCGCAACTCCGCACCGGTGACCACGACGCGCCGATCGCTCTCGGCGAACGGATCGATGACCGGGTGTCCGCCCGTGGCGCCCACGGCCGCGCTGACCGCGTCGCTGAGCGAAGCCGTCACATGGTCATCCGCGTCGATCTCCTCGAGGCCGTCCACAAACGACGTCAGCGTCAACTCATAGTCGGGCCGATGGAGGACGACACGGTCGACGAGCCAGCCCGCGACTCGGCGGAGAAAGGGAAAGGCCGTCGCCGTGGCCACCCATACGATGACCATCGCCGCGGTCGCTCGCGGATCGAGCACACCGTGCGCGTCATGCCAGCCGGCCAGCGGCACGATGACGCCGAGGCACGCGACGATGGACAGCGACACGAGGAGCAAAAGCGCGATAGCGCTCTTGAGAAACAGGTCGGCGAACGCAAACCGGTAATCCTGGATGAGGATCGCGAGGGCGAGCGGCAGCGACGCATGGTGACCGACGAGTTCAATCCACCACGCCTCGTTGCCGACGTGCCGCTCGAAGTGAAGGGCCGAGAGCGCGAAGACCGCAAGCGCGACGACCCAGGTCCCCCGCCGTTCGGCGGCCTGCTCGCGAGTGATGACGAGCAGCAGGACCATGAGCCCGACGAAGCCGATGGTCAGCAGCCACAGCGCGGGCCGGGACGGCACGGCGAGTCCCCTGGCCGCCGCCACGAAGTGCAGGATCGCCGCGATCGCGCTGAGCGCGTACGACGTGCCGATCACCGCCCGGCCGACCGATCGGCTCGCGCCGGTTTCCCGTCCATCGAACAACGCGTGCACGACCACGGCCGGCAGGAAGCCGAGCGCGGCAAACGCGACCGCCACGATCGCCGGCGAAGGCCGCCCACCCCCGGCGACTTCAAAGACGAGCGACGTCAACGCGCCCAGATTCCAGACGAAGCCGCACAGGCCGGTGACGAGCGGCAGCCACCCGCGCCGAGCCAGGAACGAGGCGCCCTCGCGGGCGCGCTCGCGCCACACCATCACGGCGAGCATGACGTACAGCGTCATGCCCGTGAGGTAGCCGGCCAGATCCACGATCAGGCCGGCAAGCGGCGGCATCACGCCGGCCATTCTAGCGACGCCCGCTCGTGGTCACGGACTTGACCTCATCTATGGTTGATTCTAGACAATGAGTGGCGAGTTCTTATCAACGAGCGGCGATAGGCCGCGCGGCCAGAATGTCATCCAGGCGCGCTGGCACCGCCTCGTCGCGCACGAAGTGTGGGTAGCGCAGGCCATCGTGATACGCGACCCGAACGGTCCGAACCCGGTCGCCGGTCTGGACCGTCAGCTCAATCGGCGCGGTCGTGCCTTTGGCGCTCGTGACTGCCGAACGAAGGCCATCGGGCGTAAAGACGACGCCGTTCACAGCGACCACCTTGGCGCCGAACGTGAGACCGGCCGCGAAGAGCGGTCCGTCCCATAACACGCGGCCGAGCGTGCCGTCGTCGCCGACGGTGGCGCCGATCGAGTAGGTCAAATCGTTTGCGGTCGCCGCCCACGTGGGCGCGTCCGTGTAGACGAGCCGATAGCCGCCCCGCGCCACCCCGTCGAGCGGCGCACCGGGGCCGTGGCCATCGAGCCGCGTGCGCAAGAACGTCGCCCAGTCGTACGGCAGCACGCCATTCAACGTCCGAACCACATCGTCGAGCGTGTACGTCACCGTCACGAAGCTGCCGTCGTTGATGCCGAAGAATGCTCGCGCGAAGTCGTCGAGCGATTTGGCGCCATTCGTTCGCTCGCGAATGAGCGTGTCGGCGTCGAGCCAGATCAGCTGGCCCTCGGAGTAATAGTCCTCGCTGCGCTGCCACGTGCGCCACGACAGGGGCCGCCGGTTGGCGATGATCGGATCGTTCGCCGTGTCCTCGAGCTGCCGCCAGGTCCGGCCGATGCGATGGTCGTATTCGGCCGCGACGCCGGCGAGCGCGTCGAGCGCCTGCGCCTTCGTCCATAGACCTGCACGCGCCGCCAGCACGTAGCCCCAATACTGCGTCTGCCCTTCGTACACCCAGAGTAGGCTGTCGCGCATCGGGACGTTGAAATTCGGCGTCCACAGATCCGCCGGCCGCCGAAACTTGCCGTTCCACGAGTGCGTGTACTCGTGCGGCAGCAGGTCACGATCCGCGAGACTGTGCGCCCAGTCGGTGAAGTAATCGCCCGAGGTGCCGTCCTCGCTCGACTGATGATGCTCGAGGCCGTTGCCGGCGAGTCGATCGCTGACCGAGAACAGGAAGTCGTAGTGGGTGTAGTGATGCGATCCGTAGAGCTTGTAGGCCTGCTGGACGAGCGCGCGATGTGCGGCGAGCGCCTCCGTCGGCGCCTCCAGCTGGTCCGGCTTGTCGCCGAAAACATCCAGCCAGACCTGCGCTGGGCCTCCGGGATCGAGGTCGTATCGCTTGAAGAACTGACCCGCATACACCGGTGAATCGACGAGCGTGTTCAACGTCACGGGCTTGAACGACGTTACGGCGCCGGTCGTCGACGCCGGATCCAGTGCGGTTGCGACGTGCCAGCCGTCTCGGACGCGAATCGACGCCTCGACGGTTATCTGACGCGAGTAATATCCGGCCGGATACAGCACGACGGCATTCCACGGCAGGTCGAGGATCTCCGACGTCATCGTGATGGCGCCGACGCTGGAGCTCACGGGCGTGAGCCACTGGAAATCCGCGTCAACAGTCTTCGCGCCGACCGGCACGTCGATGTGGAACGCGAAGACGTCGACCGGGTCGCGCATCCAAGCCACCTGCGAGCCGCCGGCGTGAATCACGAGGCCGGCCAACGCGGTGAGGGGTCCGCTTGGCCCGTGCTCGCCGGGAATCCACTCCGGATAGAGCAGAATCATCGGCCCGGCCGAGGTGACCGGAATGGTCTCGTGGGCCGTCACGATGCGATGGTCCGTGTCCGTCGCGTCGACGCCCAGTCGGATCGCGCCCGGATATGGTCGATCCTGGGGCGCGGGAATGGCCAGCGGCATCGGCGCGGGCTGCGGTCCGGCGCTCTGCCCGGTGAGTGGAATGACGCCGACGCTCGTCAGCGTCAGAAGGCAGACGACGCGAAGCAGACTTCTCATGCGGCCCTTGTACCTCACGGCGCCATGGAGGATCCAGCCATGGGGGCCGTCATTTGACACTGCGCCTTCCTGGCGCGACTATCGGGTCAGGCGTCGGAGTTTCATCCCGACGGCGGCTGACTGCCAGGTCCGTGGAGGTCACGATGCGCGCCCTCGTGCTGACGGTTCTCGTGGCGAGCGCGGCGGCGCTCGCACCGATGCGCGTTCGGGCCCAGGCGACTCGGGCCGATTCGCCGCCGAGGCTCAACGTGCTGCTCGCCGCCGCCGCCACCTATCTCGACAAGTACGAGCAGACCTTTTCGGCAGTCGTGGCGGAGGAGCAATACACTCAGACGATGAAGGGGCCGCCGGACGGAGTTGTGTTTTCGGCGGAACCCACTCGCCGTGACCTGCGGTCGGATGTGATGGTGCTGAATCTCGGCGCCTCGGAGTGGGTTGAGTTCCGAGACGTGTACGAGGTCGACAACCGTCCCCTGCCGGACCACGAAGACCGCCTGCAGAGGCTGTTTCAGACGGCTTCACCCGACACGATCAGCGTAGCCCAGCGCTTCGCCAACGAGAGTGCTCGCTACAACATCGGCGTTTCTCGTACTGTCAACGTGCCGACCATGGCTCTGGCCTATCTCTCACGCCGGAATCTATTTCGCTCGGCTTTTGAGCTCGCGGGTAGCGAAGCGATCCATGGCGTCCTCACGCAGGTCGTGAGATTCCAGGAGATCGCGACGCCGTCGCTGATCGAGAGGGCGAGCGGCGCGGTCTCGATGTCAGGACGCTTTTGGATCGAACCCGTGTCTGGCGCCGTCCTTCGCACCGAACTGACCAGCGTCGCAATGACCCCGCGAAAGTTGACGGGGACGACGACGGTCGAGTACGCCCTCGCGCCGACGCTGAAGCTGCTGGTCCCGGTGCAGATGGACGAGGAATACCACAGTGGCGGCCAGGTCGACCGTGGCCACGCCACGTACTCGAACTTCCGCGCGTTCACCGTCTCTTCGAAGATCATCAAGCGCGCGTGGCAGGCCCTGTCTGCGGCCGACTAATCGATACGCATCGCCAGCAGAGACGCCGGTACACTCTGCGCCATCTCGTGTCCCGACGGCTGCTGATCGTCATCGTGCTCGTCGCGCTCACGGTTCGCGTGTGGGGCGTCAGCTTCGGCTTGCCCTTCTACAACTCGCGCGTGGACGAGTCGACGATGGCCTCGCCGGCCGTTGGATTCCTGTCGGGCGACCTGAACCCTCATGACTTCATGTACCCGACGGCCTTCCGCTACGCGTTAGCGGCGACGTATGCCACCTGGTACCTGATCGCATCACCGTTTGGCGTCTACTCCAGCCTCGAGGCATTGGCCAACCGCCGCTTCGAGACGATCGCGCCGTTCTTCTACATGGACCGGGGCTGGTCCGTGGTGATGGGCACGCTGACGGTCTGCTGGGTGTTTCTCATCTGCCGCCGGCTCTTCGACGAGACCATTGGACGGTCGCGGCATTGTTCATGGCGCTCGCGTATCTGCACGTGCGCGACTCGCACTTCGGCACGAGCGACGTCACCATGATCGGCCTCGTCATGCTGTCCCTGCTGGCGATCGTTCGCTGGCAGGAGACGGGGACCCTGGCCCGCGCGGCGGTTGCCGGACTTCTCGTGGGCCTGGCCGCGTCGGTGAAGTACAACGGGCTCGGCGCGGGCGTCCCGTTCGCCGTCGCGGTGATCGAACGTCTCTTCGCCCGCGATCGCGCATCGCGCCTCAGCTTCTTGAGGGCGGTGGGCCTCCTGACCGTGTTTGGCGTCGCGGTCTGCCTCGGCTTTTTCGGCACGTCGCCATACGCCCTGCTCGACTGGCATCGCTTCGTCACGGATATCGCCTCCCAAGGCGCGATCCTCGCCCAAGGACATGGCCTGAGGACGACGAGAGGATGGATTCATCACGGGGCGGTGAATCTTCCGGCCGCCCTTGGCTGGCCACTCTACCTTGCCGGCCTCGGTGGGTTCGTCGGGCTTCTCGTCACGCGGTGGCGCCCGGCGATCGTGCTCCTGGCGTTTCCTCTGGCCTATTACGCGGTCACCGGCAGCGGCTACCGGGTGTTTGCCCGGGACTCGCTCCCGAACGTGCCGTTTCTGTGCATCGCAGCCGCCTGGCTGATCTCGACGCTCGTGCGGGCGACCGTCGGCTCATCGCGACGGATGGCCGTCGCGCGGATGACCGGTGCCCTCGCGGTCGCGCTCGTCGCGCCATCGGCGTTGAACGTGTGGCGGCTCGACCGAATCCTAAGCCGGGCCGACACTCGCGTTGTGGCCGCCGAAACTCTGCCATCGCTCATCACGCCGTGGAGTCTCGTTTACCAATCCGGCGAGGCCTACGGCCACGTGCCGTTCGAGCTCTCGCGGCCGCCGCTCGCCGTCGACGAATGCACGTTCGACGAGGCCAAGAACGAGTTCGCGCCGGACGGCAAGCTGCCGGCGTGGATCATCCTCCCGCGATCGCCCCTCGTCGTCTACAGCCACGTGCCCGAGGGCGTCGAGCGAATCGTGAAGGCGCGCTACGACCTCGTTCTACGGATTCCGGCCGCGACCGATAATCACCCTCGCGTCTACGATCAACAGGATGCGCTGTTCCTGCCGCTGTCCGATCTGTCCGGCATCTACCGGCTGGGACCCAGCTTCGAGGTCTATCGCCTTCGCGAGTGATCGCGCCGTCGGCGGTCACGATCGAGCTCAGCGCGGCCGTCCGGGCTTCGCGAGCGCCAGAGTGCCGCGAAAACAGCCGATGGTATAGGGATATTCGCGCGTCAGGACGTAGTGGTAGAGGCTCACGCGTGAGCTATCCCACAGGATCTCGCTCGTGCGGCCGTGGCACTCGTCCAGATCGGCATTGGTCAGCTCGCGTCCCTGCGCGTCATACATGCTGTAGATGCCGAAGCCATCGAGCGCGTATCCGATCAGCGCCTCGTTCGCGGTCTGATTGGGGAGGCAGGCGCTCGGGCCGTGGTAGTGGTACTGCCCCTGCATCTGCGGATGGCCGTTGCACAGGTCCTGCACCTCGTGCGCGACGGCGTCGCGGCCGCCAAGGTCGAGCGCGTTGAAGATCGCCACTCCATTGAGAGCCACGCCGATCATCCCCATGGGCACGCAAGAAGTCGTGGGCGCCCGTCCTGGACTCGCCGGGATCGTCAGCACGATGTCCCGCGGCGCGATCGCGTTCGGGTTCCGGTCGATCTGGAAGGCGGGGTCGCCGTGGGCGATCGGGAACATGCCGGTAGGCGTGTCCACGGGCAGACCGTTACCTTGCAGGAGGCGTGACACGAGACGGTCGGTCCCCTGCGTCGTGATCCGAAACGTCGCCTGCGGCCAGGTCACGCGGCCCTGCACGGCGATCTTCTGCGTCATGTCCCAGGTGTCGCCGTGAATCCACGGTCCGTCGCGCAGGGCTCCGCCGCCGCCCCGGAATCCCGTCATGCAGGACATGACGTAGCCCCGGCGTGGATCGGCGCTGACCCTGCCATCGCCGAGCGGCAGATGGTGGACGTCGAGGACGTCGGTTTGGCGCGGCGTGTTGGGCGCCTGCGCGGCGGCGCCGGCCAGCCACGAGACGCACAGAACCAATGCCATCGCCAACGCGAAGGCTGGCCTCTTCGAGGAGGTCGAAGTCATCGGGAGGTCGGGAGACCCATCGGCGGCGCCCGGAAGGCTCTGCGGACCTCGGCGGCTGGTCGCTAACGGCCAACCGGGTGCTTGACCGGAGCCGAGCCGGCGGGCGCGGCGGCGACGCACGTCGTCGGCGCCGGAGGCGCCGTGTGGCCTTCTGCGAGCTTCGGGCCGTAGAACTGCCGCACGGGAGTCACCGGCACGTTGGCGGGTGGCCCGCCACCACTGGCCGCCGGCTCTGGCGGTGGCGGCGGCATCGTGGCCGCCGAGCACCGCGGCAGCATCTGGTCGGCGTTGGCCAGCGCGTAGGCGGTCAGCGCTTCTTCGACTGCCGACTCACGAACGTCAGGCTCGTAGATGCGCTCGTACGTGTCGAAGTTCGTGTGGTGCGTGTAGCTGTTGTAATCGAACGGATCCTGACTGTAGCCGACGCCCGGCAGACCGGCGTTATTGAACGACGTGCTGTCTGTGCCGCCGGTGTTGCGACCGAGGGTTGCGTTGACGCGGTAGAAGCCCCAGTCCTTGAAGAACGACATGGCGTCCTGCACCATCTTGGCCGCCTCTGGCGGGCCGAAGACGCTGGCGCCGCGCGGTTTGCTCGTGCCGGCGTCGATGTTGAGATAGCCGTCGAACTTGAAGTACTCGGGCTTGGGGTTTTCCGCACTGCCGAAGTGTTGGGCCACGTACGCGATCGACCCGTACAGACCTTCTTCTTCGCCGCTCCAGAGCGCGACACGAATCGTGCGATGCGCCTTCGCGCCCACCGCTTTCAGCAGGCGGATGGCCTCGAGCGCGTCCGTTGAACCGGCGCCGTTGTCGGTGGCGCCCGTGGCAGGGTTCCACGAATCGAAGTGGCCGCCGAGCATCACGACCTCGTCGGCCTTGTCGGTACCGGGGAGTTCGCCCGTCACGTTGTAGACCGTCTTGCCGTCCGGATAGAACTCGCTGCGGATGTTCACCTTCACCGTGACCGGGACCTTATCCTCGCTCACCGTGCGATAGATGCGCCCATAGTCCTCGTTCCCCATGAGCAGCGTCGGCGGGTTGGGACTATCCGGGTTCTCGTTGTAGCCCGACGTGGCCTGCTGCACGATGATGCCGTAGGGGCGGCCGGCATCGGTCACCTTGACCAGGGCACCGTTGTCGACGAGGAACTTGTTGACCTGCGCGGTGATCTGCGCGGCGGTGAGACCCTCTTGGGCGGTGCTGCCTGGGCCACCGCCCCGAGGTGCGGGATTCTCCCACTCCTTGTCGTCACGGCGCAGGGGCGCTGGCACGAAGTTCTCCGGCACCTCGACATGCGCGCCAACGAACACGATGGCGCCGCGCACCTTCGGTTTGTTGATCGACGCAAGATAGGCGTCGAGGTCGGCCTGGGTGACGGGCTTCGTTGACGGCGGCGCGGGTGGGGGCATGGGCGCCGGCGACGTCCCCGCCTGGGCAATGGCCGCGAGATCCACGCCGGCTCCTCCGCCGCCGCCGCGGGCAGCGCCTCCGCCGGCACCGCCGCCGCGTGCGGGGGCGACAGGCGGCTCGATGACGAACACCGGACCTTCGACCACGCCCTTGGTCCCGGGCGTCCAGGACACGGCGCGAACGTTCAGCGCCTGCTGGAAGGGCTGGGTGACGTTGGCTTCGAGCTCATAGTTCTGCCAGCCCTGATGATTGAAGTTCCAGGGCTCGAGCTTCACGTTCGACAAACCCCAGGACTTCATCGTGGTCACCGCCCAATCCTGGGCGGCGCGCAGGCCGGGCGAACCAGTCAGGCGCGGACCGTGCACGTCGCTAATCTCGTGCATGATCCACATAATCTTTGAGTTATTGGTTTCTTCGGCCCGCAGGCGCGCGTTCATGTCCGCCAAGTCGGTCGCTTGCGCGAACACGGTCAGCGCTGCCGCGCCGGCCACGAAGGCCGCGAGTGCAATTCGTCTGTTCATGGTAGGGCTCCTAGCCTCGACTCACGCGGCCAATAAGACCCCGTATTTTACTCCAGCCCCTGTGTTCCTGGTGCCTGCCTCGCCTTCTCAGGCCGGGGAGAATGTCATACCATGCGCTCGATCATGCGGCCAGGCGGCGTGAGACTCACGGCGGCGGTGTTCGCGTTGGCGATAAGCGTCGCCTGCGGCGGAGAGAAGCAGCCACCCGCGGCGCCCGGAGCCACCAACACCACCAGCGGCACCTCGCCCCACATGCTTCACGCGCCGGGCATCTCCGACGCGTTCAGCCAAGCGGACGTGGACTTCATGACCGGGATGATCCCGCATCACGCGCAGGCGGTCATCATGGGCGGATGGGCGCCCACGCACGGCGCACGGTCCGACGTCGCGATCCTCTGCGAGCGCATCGTCGTCGGCCAGACTGACGAGATCAAGCTCATGCAGACCTGGCTGAACGATCGCGGACAGATGGTGCCGGATGCGAAGTCGACCCGCATGCACATGGTCATGAACGGCGAGACGCACGACATGCTCATGCCGGGAATGTTGACCGACGAGGAAATGGCGCAGCTCGACAAGGCGCGCGGACCGGAGTTCGACCGGCTGTTCCTCATTGGGATGATCAAGCATCACCAGGGTGCGATCGACATGGTCGATGTGCTCTTCAAGTCTTACGGCGGCGGGCAGGACACGCAGATCTATAAGTTCGCGTCGGACGTGTATGCCGATCAGTCCGTTGAAATCGATCGGATGAAACAGATGCTCGGCAACGGAGGGGAGCCCCAGTGAAAACGCTTGCCATGGTCCTTGCGACCACCGCCACCGTCGCCCTTGTGGTTGCCGTGGGATGTGGTCCCAAGGCAACGCCGGCGACACCGGCATCCGCCCCTGCCGCCGCGCCAGCAGCCGCGCCGACATCAGCGTCTTCCCCGGCTCCGGCTTCCGCCTCCGCCGGCTCCGCGGCTCCCTCGTCTGGCGCCTCGTCACCGGCCAATCCGGCCGCTGCACCCGCCGGCGGAGCCGGAGGACGCGGCACGCCGCCGCCACCTCTGCCGCCGCCACCGGCCGTGATGCCGCCGCCTGTGAAACCCATCGTGTCGGCGACGACGCCGAGTCCCGACCCGCGGGTGGGGCTGTCGGCCGGACTCTGGACGGCCGGTCAGGCCGCCTGGAACATGCAACTGATTTCGACCACGCCGCCGGGTCCGACAGTGATGGGCGCGACCCACTCGGATCTCGCGTTCTCCGGAAAATACGTGATCCAAGGGAATTACAACGGGTTCGAGATCTACGACGTCTCCAACCCTGCGAAGCCGGTGATCGTGCAAACCTACCTGTGCAAGGCGTCGCAGAACGACGTCTCGGTATACAGGAATCTCGTGTTCATGTCGTCCGAGGACACCAGGAGTCGCACCGACTGCGGCTTTGGCGGCGTGCCCGAGCCGGTCAGCAAGGATCGCGTGCGCGGCATCCGCATTTTCGACATCAGCGACGTCAAGCATCCGAAGCTCGTGGCCAGCGTCCAGACCTGCCGGGGATCGCACACCCACACGCTCGTGACGCAGCCTGGCGACACCGACAACGTGTACGTCTACGTGTCCGGCACAGCCCAGGTCAGGTCGGCCGACGAGTTGCCGGGGTGCTTGGATGGCGGCCTCGACGATCCGAATTCGGCGCGCTTCCGATTGGAAGTGATCAAAGTACCGCTCGCGGCGCCGGACAAAGCCGCGATCGTCAGCTCGCCTCGAATCTTCGGGGAGCTGCCGGTGGCGCCGAGCAATCCGGAGCGCGATGCCGTCTCGGGACGTGGCGGGGCTAACCCGCCAGCAGGGGCTGGGGCGGGCGCGGGTGCAGGCGGCGCAAGCAGCGCAGGAGCGGCCGCAGGCGCCGGGGCCAACAATCCACCAACGGCAGGTGGACGACGAGGCGGTCCGCCTCCCGGGCCGCCGACCGGGCCGAATCAGTGTCATGACATCACGGCGTACCCGGAGATCGGCCTGGCCGGTGGCGCGTGCGCGGGCCTCGGCCTGCTGCTCGACATCCGCGACGCCGCCCACCCTGTCCGCCTCGACTTCGCCTCCGACGCCAACATGTCGTTCTGGCATTCGGCAACGTTCAGCAACGACGGCAAGAAGATTCTGTTCACCGACGAGTGGGGCGGCGGCGGAGCGCCGCGTTGCCGCGAGACGGACAAGATGGTCTGGGGCGCCGATGCCCTCTTCACCATCGAGAACAACAAGCTGGTGTTCCACAGCTATTACAAGATGCCCGCGCCGCAGACGATCTACGAGAACTGCGTCGCGCACAACGGCTCGCTCGTGCCGATTCCGGGGCGCGAAGTGATGATCCAGTCGTGGTATCAGGGCGGCGTCTCGCTCTTCGACTGGACGGATATCTCGCACCCGAAGGAGATTGGCTTCTTCGATCGCGGTCCGAACGACGGCACGAGGCTCGTGTCGGGCGGATCGTGGTCCGCCTACTGGTACAACGGCTACATCTACAGCTCCGAGATTCTGCGCGGGCTCGACGTGCTGGCATTGCTGCCGAGCGGCCTCATCACGCAGAACGAGCTCGACGCGGCCAAGACGGTCCAGGTTCCGTTCCTGAACGTCCAGGACCAGCAGAAATACGTCTGGCCGCCGAGCTTCGCGCTGGCCCGCGCCTACGTCGACCAGCTGGAGCGGTCCAACGGGCTGACGACGGCCAGAATCGCCGAGGTCCGCAGCCAGCTCGCCGCCGCCGAGAAGCAGTCCGCTTCCGCGCGCCGGACTTCCCTGTCGCAACTGGCGGGGCAACTGAACACCGAGTCGGCTGGCTCGAGCGACCAGGGGAAGGTCAAGATGCTGGCCTCCACCGTGGGAGATCTCGCGAACGCGTCGCGCTAAGAGCTAGGCCGAGCGGTTTGGGTCGCGACTAGAATCGGCCCGCATGGCGCCGGGACCTTCAACAGGGCTGCTCGCCCTGGCCTTCTTTCTCGCGTCGCTTCTCTATTCGTCGGTCGGGCATGCGGGCGCGTCAGGCGACCTGGCCGCCATGGCGTTCTTCGGCGCGCAGACCGGCATGATGCGTCCAACCGCGCTCGTGCTGAACATCGTGGTGGCGTCGATTGCCCTCGTGCGTTTTGCCCGCGCGGGCCTGTGCGAGTGGTCGCTGCTCTGGCCGTTCGTGATCGGGTCGGTCCCGCTTGCCTTTGTCGGCGGCGCGGTGACGCTGCCCGGACACTGGTACCGCACGCTGATCGGTTTGGTGCTCTGGGTGGCGGCTGGACGCCTCGCACTCGCCGTTTCCACCGGGCGACCGGCCGAGCGGCCCAGCCTTGTCGTGGCGATCGCCTGGGGAGCTGTCATTGGCCTGCTCGCCGGTCTGACCGGCACGGGAGGCGGCATCTTTCTCAGCCCGCTCTTGATCTTCATGGGCTGGGCGGAGACGCGGGAGACGGCCGGGGTCGCGGCCGCGTTCATCCTCGCGAACTCGGTCGCCGGCCTGGCTGGTAATCCCCGAAGTCTCGAGCATGTCTCCCATCAATTGCCTGTGTGGGCGCTGGCGGCGGCCGCTGGCGGTTTGATCGGCTCGGAACTGGGCGCCAGACGGATCGGGCTCCCGATGTTCCGCCGGCTGTTGGCGCTCGTCCTGGTCGTGGCCGGGGTCAAGCTCATTTGGTCCTGAGGAGTGACGTCGGACATGGCGCTATTCTGAGACGGGCACTGTGATGGGCACCCAAGCGGCGTACTGGTCTTCGCGGATCGTCTTCGAGCGCGCGCTGGCCGGCATCTATCTCATCGCGTTCCTCGACGCGGTGAATGAGTTCGTGCCGCTTCTCGGCGCGCGCGGGCTCCAGCCCGTCAGTCAGTTCGTGCGCGCGGTGCGGTTCCAGGATTCGCCGAGTCTGTTCTTCTTTTCGTCGAGCGACATGACGTTTCGGGTCGCGGCGTGGGCCGGCGTCGCACTCTCCTGCCTCGTGATCACGGGCCTTCCGTCGCGGCTCGGCGCGCTCGCGGCGAGCCTCGTCTGGGGCGCGCTCTGGGTGTTGTATCTCTCGTTCGTGAACGTCGGCCAGACGTTCTACGGGTTCGGGTGGGAATCGCTACTGCTCGAGGTCGGGTTCTTCGCGATGTTCCTGGGCGGCACGGCGACGCCGCCGAACCCGTGGCTGCGGCTCATCTTCGCGTGGACGCTGTTCCGCCTGATGTTCGGCGCCGGCCTCATCAAACTCCGCGGCGACCCGTGCTGGCGCGATCTCACCTGCCTCGACGCGTACTTCGAGACGCAGCCGATGCCCAACCCGCTGAGCTGGTACTTCCACTGGATGCCGGCCGGCGTGCATCGGGCGGGCGTTGTGTTCAACCACTTCGCTGAGCTGGTCGTGCCGTTCTTCTATTTCGCGCCTCAGCCGTTCGCGTCGTTCGCCGCGATCGCGACGATCCTCTTTCAAGGCGTGCTCATCCTGAGCGGCAACCTCTCGTGGCTCAACTGGCTGACAGTCGTGCTCTGCGTGCCGCTCCTTGACGATCGGTGGTGGTCGTTCTTGCCGGGGCTGCCGATCGTCCACGCCTCGTCCTTGCCGGTGGGGCCGGCCTACAACACGGTCGTCGCCGTCGTTGCGGTTGCGGTGGCGTTCCTCAGCATCGGACCCGTCTGGAACATGCTCTCGCCCGGCCAGCTCATGAATGCGTCGTTCAACTCATTCCATCTCGTCAACACCTACGGCGCGTTTGGCAGCATCACGCACGCGCGGTACGAGATCGTGATTGAGGGCACGCATGACGCGGTCGCGACCGACGCGACCGTCTGGCAAGCGTACGAGTTCAAGGGCAAGCCCGGCGATCCATCACGACGGCCGCCGCAGATTGCGCCCTACCACCTGCGGCTCGACTGGCTGATGTGGTTCGAAGCGATGTCGCCGGTGCCGACCGACTCCTGGTTCCTGACACTCATGACGCGACTGCGTGAGAACGACCCGGAGGTGACGAGTCTTCTCGCGACGAATCCCTTCGCCGGCGCGCCGCCGGCCCTCGTGCGAGCCCGCTACTATCTCTATCGGTTCACGACGCCCGACGAGCGTCGCCGCACGGGCGACTGGTGGCACCGCGATCTGGTTGGAGACTACGTGCGCTGAGCCTCCGAGTGGCGAGGGCAACGGCCGTCGATTCTCTTACGGCTTTTTTACGTCCTCTACAGCATGATTGAGCCCGTGCATCGTCTCCGAGCGTTCGCCTCGCTGGGCGTCAGCCTGGCGGGTCTTGCCGCATGCATCGAGCTCTTTCGCTATTCGCGGTGGGCCAACCCGACGACGGTGGCGCTCGGGTTTCTCGTGCTCATCCTGGTGGTGGCCACGCGGTTCGCCCTCTGGGTCGCCGTGGTCACGGCGGTCGCGGCGATGCTGGGCTTCAACTTCTATTTTCTCGAGCCCATCGGCACGTTGACGATCGCCGATCCCCGCAACTGGGTCGCGCTCTTTGCGTTTCTGACGGCGGCCGTGGTCGCGAGTCAGCTGTCGGCCGCGGCGAAGGCCCGCACGCGCGACGCGATTGACAGCCGGAACGAGATCACGCGCCTGTTCGATCTCAGCCGCGACGTTCTGTTGACCGGCGAGAGCGGCGGCACGCTCAATGCGCTGGCGCGGCACGTCGCCCGGCGATTCGAGCTGTCGCGCGTCGCCATTTGCCTTGGCGGCGCTGGGGGTTGGCAGATCTACCAGGGCGGCGAGATCGACATCCAGGTGGATCACGCGCAATTGGACGCGACGCTGGCGGGCGCCGGCCGGATCCTGGAGTTCGATGCGCGCGAGCGCACCTACGGCGGTCACGCGCGTCTCGCGACCACCGGTCGAGACGAAGCCGTGGCGCTCGTCCCGCTTCGCCTCGGCATGCGGACGATCGGGCTCCTGGCCGCGTCTGCCGACACGCTGGCGCCCGGCACCGTCGACGCGATTGCGGGCCTGGTGGCGATTGCCGTCGAACGCCTGCAGTTCCTCTCCGAACGCAAGGACGCCGAACTGCTCCGTCAGCGTGCCGATTTCTCGTCGGCGCTGCTCGCGTCGCTCAGCCACGATCTGCGAACGCCGTTGACGGCGCTGCAAGTAGCTGTGACCAATCTCGAAGATGACACGCTCGCGGCCGAGCAACGCCACCAGCAAATGCGTATCGCCCGGACTGAGTTGGAGCGCCTCAATCGTCTGTTCCGCGACATTCTCGACATGGCGCGCGTGGACTCAGCCGCCATTACTCCGGAGCGCGACTGGGTCACCGCTGCGGATATCGTCGACGCCTCGCTCGCCAATCTTCGGCCTCTGCTGGCCGATCGCACCGTGCACGTCGACGCCGACGACTCGACCGCCACCCACGTCGATCCAAAGTTGACGTCCGCCGCCTTCTCGCACCTGATTGAGAACGCGGCGCAGTACTCGCCGATCGATCGACCTGTCGACGTCCGCGGCTGGGCGGACGCCGACGGCCTGCACTTGACGGTGCGGGACTACGGGGCCGGGCTCGATCTGAACGAGCTGGACCATCTCTTCGAGCGGTTCTATCGGGGCCGTACCGCGCGGGAGCACTCCGTGGGCACCGGCATGGGGCTCGCCATTACCCGTGGACTCCTGACGGCGGAGCAGGGCCGCGTGTGGGGTGAGAATGTCCACGACGGCGGGGCGATGTTTTCCATTGCGGTACCGGCACCCACGCGCCGCGTCCACATAGGCGAGTGAGTCGTGCCTGCCCGCATTCTGCTGGTCGACGACGAGCCAAACATCCTGGCGGCGGTCCGGCCCTTGCTGACCGGCAACGGCTACGACGTCGTCACGGCGATGTCCGGCCGCGCGGCGCTCGAGGCGATGCAACGGGAACCGCCGGATGTCGTCGTGCTCGACCTCGGCCTTCCGGACATGGACGGCATCGAGGTCTGTCGGCTCATCCGGGAGGATCGACCCGTGCCCATCATCGTGCTCTCCGCGCGCGAGTCCGAGGCCGACAAGGTGCGAGCGCTCGATGCCGGCGCCGACGACTACGTGACCAAGCCGTTCGGCCCCGAGGAATTGCTGGCGCGCGTCCGCGTGGCGCTCCGTCGGGTGGAGCCGCCGCTGCCGCTCACCGAGCCGGTCACCCGGGGCGACCTCGTCATCGATCGCAGCCGCAACCGGGTTGTCCTCGGCGATCGTGAAGTCCGACTCACGCCAAAGGAATTCGACCTGCTGTTGTTCATGGCCCAGCGACCGGGGCGCGTGCTGACGCATCGCGTCATCCTGAAAGCCCTCTGGGGACCGCACGCCATCGATCAACCGGAGCGCCTGCGCGTGCTCGTCGCGTCACTCCGAAAGAAAATTGAAACCGACTCCTCGCGGCCCGCGTACCTCATCACGGAGCCGTGGGTTGGCTATCGGTTCATGGACGTGAAGTAAGCGGCCAGGGGTCAGGCCCGGCATACTTCCAGAGCGTTTTCCAGTTCGGTGGCGCGTGGCGCGGGCTCAGGGAGCCAGCCCCGGGAAATCGCGCTTCCGTCCGCGCGCCGTTCGCCCCTTCGGATCATCGCGCCCCGGTCGTAGCAATCGCAGGCCGCGGGCGCTCGAACGGCGCGCTCCCTCCAGCGCGATTTCACGCTGGTGTTGCCGGGGCCGCTCCATTCGCCCGTCGCCGCGCGCCACCGAACCGCAAAACGCTCTGCCGGGGCGAGCGCTGCCGGTCGGCTAGGGGGTCACGCCCGGCCTACGCCGAGCGAGGCCAGACTCCTTCATTTCTTTTCGTCGAGCGCCAGGTTCAGCGCGAGCACGTTTACGCGCGGCTCGCCGAGGAACCCCAGTTGGCGGCCCTCGATGTGGGCTTCGACCAACTGTCGCACGTCCGTCTCGCTGAGATGCCGCTCGCGGGCCACGCGAGGGACCTGGAACAGCGCCGCTGCCGGCGAGATGTCCGGGTCCAGGCCGGAGCCAGACGACGTGACCAGGTCGATCGGCACGGCCGCGCCGGGGTTCTCCGCGCGCGCGGCATCGACTGCCGCCTTCACGGCATCGACCAGCTTCTTGTTGGTGGGGCCCAGGTTCGTGGCGTTGGAATTGGCCGCGTCATAGCCCGTGCCGGCGGCCGACGGGCGCGAGTGGAAGTACCCCGGCGACGAGAACGCCTGCCCAAGGAGCGCCGACCCCACGATCGTGCCGTTGCGGGTGACCAACTGCCCGTTGGCCTTGTCGGGGAAAAGGGCCTGCGCCGCGCCAGTCACGACGAGCGGATAGATCACGCCGAAGAGCACGGTCGTGACGACTGTCATGAGCGCGGCGACCAGGAGATTCGTCTTGATGTTCATGGCACGACCTCTACGCCAGATGCATGGCGGTGATGATCACGTCGATGAGCTTGATGCCTGCAAACGGCACCACGATGCCGCCGGCGCCATAGATGATCAGGTTCTGGCGCAGGAGCGCGCCCGCGCTCATGGCCCGGTAGGCCACCCCTCGCAGCGCCAGCGGCACCAGCGCAACGATGATGATGGCGTTGAAGATCACGGCTGACAGAATGGCCGACTCCGGCGTCTTGAGCCGCATGATGTTGAACGCCATCAGCACGGGGAACGCGACGGCGAACATCGCCGGGATGATGGCGAAGTACTTCGCGACGTCGTTAGCGATCGAGAAGGTCGTCAGGGCTCCGCGCGTCATGAGGAGCTGCTTGCCGATTTCGACGATGTCAATGAGCTTCGTCGGGCTCGAGTCGAGATCGACCATGTTCCCGGCTTCCTTCGCGGCCTGCGTGCCCGTGTTCATGGCCACACCGACATCGGCCTGGGCCAGGGCGGGCGCGTCGTTCGTGCCGTCCCCCGTCATGGCGACGAGCTTGCCTTCCTGTTGCTCCTTCTTGATCAGCCGCATCTTGTCTTCGGGCGTCGCTTCAGCCAAGAAATCGTCGACGCCCGCTTCGTTCGCGATCGACGCCGCGGTCAGCGGGTTGTCGCCGGTGATCATGACGGTCCGGATGCCCATCGCGCGGAGGGCCGCGAACCGATCCCGGATGCCGCCCTTCACGATGTCCTTCAAGTGCACGACGCCGAGCGGCCGCATGCCATCGGCCACGACTAGCGGCGTGCCACCCGCGCGCGCGATGCGATCGACAATCGCCGAGAGGGTCGGCGGCACGGTCCCGCCGTTGGCGGTGACGTACTTCGCGACGGAGTCCGCCGCCCCTTTTCGGATCTCGCGGCGACCTAGGTTGAGCCCGGACATACGCGTCTGCGCCGTGAACGGCACGAACGTCGCCTCCATCGAGGCGAAGTCGCGGCCCCGGATGTCGTGCTTCTCCTTCGCCAGCACGACGATTGAGCGGCCCTCTGGCGTTTCGTCGGCGAGCGAAGCGAGCTGCGCGGCGTCGGCCAGCTCGCGCTCGCTCACGCCGGGGAGCGGCACGAACTCGGACGCCTGCCGATTGCCGAACGTGATCGTGCCGGTCTTGTCGAGCAGCAGCGTCTGCACGTCCCCGGCGGCCTCGACAGCGCGGCCGGACATCGCGAGCACGTTGCGCTGTACCAGGCGATCCATGCCGGCGATGCCGATCGCCGAGAGCAGGCCGCCGATCGTCGTGGGAATGAGGCACACCAGTAGCGAGACGAGCACGAAGAGCGACTGCGGCGCGCCCGAGTACATCGCGAACGGCTGGAGCGTGACCACCGCGAGCAGGAAGATGATGGTGAGGCCCGCCAAGAGGATATTGAGTGCGATCTCGTTCGGCGTCTTCTGCCGCTCGGCGCCCTCGACGAGCGCGATCATGCGGTCGAGGAAGCTGTGGCCGGGGTCGGAGGTCACGCGCACCTTGATCCAGTCGGAGAGCACGCGCGTCCCGCCGGTGACGGCCGACCGATCGCCGCCGGACTCGCGAATGACCGGCGCCGACTCGCCCGTGATGGCCGACTCGTCGACCGACGCAACACCGTCGATGATCTCGCCGTCGCCCGGAATGAACTCTCCGGCGCGCACGAGCACGACGTCACCCGTGCGCAGGCGAGCGGCCGGCACGGTCTCGGTCGTCTGCCCATCGGACCGCAGCAGATTCGCCACCGTTTCCGTTCGGGCCTTGCGCAGCGTGTCGGCCTGCGCCTTGCCCCGGCCTTCGGCCATCGCCTCGGCGAAATTCGCGAACAGCACGGTGAGCCAGAGCCAGAAGGTAATTTGGAATTCGAACCCGAGGCCAGGGCGCCCCATGACGGCGTCGCGAACGAGCGCCGCCGTCGTGAGGACGCTGCCGACCTCGACGACGAACATAACGGGGTTCTTCGCCATCGTGCGTGGATGGAGCTTTCGCACGGCGTCGCGCACCGCGACACTGATGATTTGAGGATTCCAGAGCGACTTCGCGTGTGTGGCTGCCACGTTAGAAGACCTGGCCTTTCAGCATGAGGAGATGTTCCACAATCGGCCCCAGGCTCAACGCGGGGAAGAACGTGAGCGCGCCGACGATGAGCACCACGCTCACGAGCAGGGTCGCGAAGAGCGGCGACGTCACGGGGAACGTGCCTGGCGAAGGTGGCACGCGCTTCTTGTTGCCGAGGCTTCCGGCTATGGCCAGCATCGGCAGAATCATCAGGAAGCGGCCGATGAGCGTGGCCATACCGAGTGAGTCGTTATACCAGGGCGTGTCCGCACTCAGCCCGCCAAACGCCGACCCGTTATTGCCGGTCGCCGACGTGAAGGCGTAGAGGATTTCCGACAGCCCATGCGGGCCCGTGTTCGTCAGGGCCGACAGGCCGAAGCTGGGCGCGACGACGGAAATGCCGGTCAGCACGAGAATCGTCAGGGGGAACACCAAGACGACGAGCATGGCCATCTGCACGTCGAAGGCCTGAATCTTCTTGCCGAGGTACTCGGGCGTGCGGCCGACCATCAAGCCCGCGATGAACACGGACAGGACGATGAAGACGAGGATGCCGTACATGCCGGCGCCGACGCCGCCGAAGATCACTTCGCCGAGCATGATGTTCACGAGGGGGACCAGGCCGCCGAGCGGCGTGAACGAGTCGTGCATGCTATTGACGGCGCCGCAGCTCGCGTCCGTCGTGACGGTGGCAAAGAGCGCGGAGTTCGCGATGCCGAACCGCACTTCCTTGCCCTCCATGTTGCCGCCGGGCGACAGCGCCGTCGTCGTCTGATCGGCGCCGACGGAGGCCAGGATGGGATTGCCGCGCGCCTCCGCCCAATAGACGGTGGTGACGCCTGCCAGGAAGAGGAACGCCATCGCGGCCCACACAGCCCAGCCGTGGGCGCGCGATCCCGTCATCTGGCCGAGGGTGTACGTGAGCCCGGCCGAGATCGCGAAGATGCAGAACATCTCGAAGAAGTTGGTCAGCGGCGTCGGGTTCTCGAACGGGTGCGCGCTGTTGGCGTTGAAGAACCCGCCGCCATTCGTCCCGAATTCCTTGATGATTTCCTGCGAAGCGACCGGGCCCTGCGCGATGGTTTGGGCCTTGACGACCTGCGTCTGCGGCTTGCCGGCGGCATCGGTCGTCGTCACGGTCTGGGGATCGATGAGCGTCGCCGTGTCGTACGGCCGGAGGTTCTGCACGACGCCCTGCGACACGAGGAGCAGCGAGCCCACGAGGCAGACCGGCAGGAGGAGCCAGAGGAGGCAGCGGACGAGATCCACCCAGAAGTTGCCTAGCGAGTCCTTCTCCCTCTGCGCGATGCCCCGGATGAACGCGATCGCCAGCGCGATGCCCGTCGCCGCGGACGCAAAGTTGTGGAAGGCCAGGCCCGCCATCTGCGTCAGATAGCTCATCGTCGTCTCGCCGGAGTACGCCTGCCAGTTCGTGTTGGTCGTGAACGACGCCGCCGTGTTGAACGCGAGATGCGGATCGACGCTCGCCAGGTGCTGCGGGTTGAGCGGCAGCCAGGCCTGCACGCGCAAGATCAGATACAGCACCAGCATCGAGACGGCGCTGAACAGGAGCATCGCCACGCCATACTCGGTCCATCGCATCTCGTGCGACTCGTCAACGCCCGTCAGGCGATAGATCAGCCGCTCGACCGGGCGCAGCACCGGATCGAGCCAGGTGCGCTCCCGCTGAAAGACGCGCGTCATGAACCGGCCGAGTGGCGCGGTCACGAGCAGGATCGCGACGAAGTACACCGCGATTTGAAGCCAACCGTTGGTGGTCATGTGCAATCACCCGGGTCGATAGGGGGTCAGGCCCGGCTCACGCCGGCGGGGCCAGACCCCGTCAAAACCGTTCCGGTTTGAGCAGGGCGTACACGAGGTATCCGAAGAGCAGCACGGACACCACGAGTCCGACGACGAGGTCGATGGTCATGTCACGACCCCTTTTTCCTCAGGCGTTCGCAGCCCACGACGTAGGCGATCGCGACCGCGAAGAACGACAGGGTGACGACGACGAACACGAGATCGAGCACGGGCCCTCCAGTCCTGGTTCCCGCCGATCAGAACTTCACGAGAATCGCGAACGTCACGCGGCTCTCGGTCTTCACCAGGTCTGGCACCCAGCCCACCACCAGGGAGCCCGGGGCCCCTTGATTGCCGCCCGGGGGCGTCACGCCGCCGGAACCTGAGAAGTACGGAACGCTCGCGGCGCGATGGATGAACTCGCTTCGGAACGTGAGGAACTGGCTCGGCATGTAGTCGTAGGTCACCGACGTATCCCAGGCCGTGAACGGATCGCCGGGATTCTCCGTGAAGTACGGCGTGCCGGAGGCGGCGGTGGCGCCGTTAATCGGGGGGAGCAACACGAGATACCGTCCCGGATTCGAGATCGCGCCGCCGCCGACGGTGATCGCCTGGCGGTCATGGCCGAACCAGACACGGTTGTAGAGCATGAAGCCGAGAAAATTCTGCGAGGGCGTTGCCGCGTCGCCGCCGTTACAGGTGACACCGCCGCCGGACTCGCAGCCGGCGTCCAATGTAACAGTGAACGCGGCCTTGTCGATGCCCGAGGCATTCTTGTTGTCGAAGTACTTCACCTGGATGCTGTCGTCGGTGTGCACGCGCTTGCGATCCGGCACGCCGAGCGTGTCCTTGCCGTAGTAGTTGTTGAGCACGACTGAAATAGATGTGTTCGGACGCCACAGGATCTGGCCGCCGAAGCCGAGGGAGTTGTTGAATCGACCGTACGACTGCCAGCCGTTGATGATCCACGGCTCGATCTTCAGCTTGTCGGTCGGAAAGAACTGGATGCGCAAGCCGTTGAAGAACCAGGGCGTGTTCGACGACACGTACGACGGCTGGTACACCCAGTTGTCGAACTGGTAATAGCTGTCGAGGCCGATATAGGACATGAAGATGCCGGCATCGACGTTGATGCCGTGCATCTTGTCCCAGTGATAGCCGCCGTAGGCCTCCGAGACGTAGCGGTAGGCGTCGGCGAGGTTCCACTGGCCGCGCGCCGGGCTGGCATCGTTGCGCGGGGTCGTCTCCGAGTACATGCCGAACTGCGTCATCAGCCGGCCGCGGACGTTGTCGTAGTGGAAGTCGCCGCCGATGCCAAGTTGCGTCACCTGAATCTCGCCGGAGCGGAAGACCTCGCTCGAGCCGGAAATCGTGTCGTCCTGCGGCTGGTTGAAGCTGTAGGTGTAGTTCGTGTCGGCGCGGAACTCGCCGGTGAACACCTTGCTGTCAAGCGGCGACTCGGTCGTCCGTGGGTTGCCGGTCAGCCACGTGAAGTCGCCAAAGGCGAACGGATCCGAGGCCTTCGGCTTCTCGGCCGGTGCCGCGGCCTGTGGTGCCGTTGCCGGCGCCTGCAGCCCGGCTGTCGGAGTGGCAGCTTGCGGGGCGCCGGCGGCCGGAGTGGCCGACGTCTGCGTCGGGTCCACCGTCGCCTGTGGCGCCGTCACCGACGTCTGCTCCTGGTCCACAGTCGGTTGTGGCGCGGGCGCTGTCGTCTGCGGTTGTACGACGGTCGCCTGTGGCGCCGGTGTCTGCGTCTGCGTCTGGCCGACCGCCGGGGCGGGGACGGGCGTCTGGGCCCGTGCCAGCGTAGCGACCGAAAGCGCCGCGACCGCGATCAGGGGTACGTAACGTCGCCTCAATCTGTGTCTCATCTGTGCCTCTCCTCTTGTCTGCTGTCACGCGAGGGCGACCCGGCATCCCGCCCGCCTCAAGGCGCCCGCCAGGCGGCGGCCAAATGTGGGCCAGCAGAATGGCCCCACTTTTTCAATGACCACGGCGGACATCGGCGAAAGCCAGGGCGTGACGTCGCTCGGTCGACGACAGGCGCACGCCATCACCTTCGTCGCGGGCGCGATCGCCTCCGTCTCCCGCTGAAGGGCCATCACCGTCGAGCCATTCGCCGCCTCGCCTCGACCCGCGCGATGCATCACGAAGACGACCATCTGGAGCGGCCGGTCACCCGCGCACCGGCTGGCCTCGCCCATGGCCCGGCGGGTGCCCGCGTACGATTCCCCGAGCACGTACACGATCCCTCCGGCCGTCAGGCGCTCGCGCACGAGTTGGAGCGTGCGGCGATTCGACGTCCGCTGCTCGTACTCGAGGAAGAGACCCCAGCCGACGGCGGAGGCTGCCGCAACGTCCACGCCGAGCCATATGGGTCTGATCGCGATGAGGGCGCCCGCGGCGACCATACTGGTGAGGCCGGCCACCATGAGCCCCCACGAACGCGTCCGCATGGACTCATGGTGGTCCCGGCTGCCATAAGCAACATGCCGAAAGTGCGTAAGAAAACCGTAAAGAGGGGAACGGGCCCGTTCGCGGCGAGTAAGCTGTGCGCATGTCGTCGGAACGTCCGACCGCGGAGCAGGTGCTCGCGGCCCTGCAGGAGGCTGAGCGTCCGCGGCTCAGGATTTACATCGGCGCGGCGCCCGGTGTCGGCAAGACCTACGCGATGCTGCAGGAAGCGCACGCCCTGCGCCGCAGCGGCGTTGACGTCGCCATCGGCCTAGTCGAGACCTACGGTCGCACGGAGACGGAAGCGCTCGTTGGCGATCTCGAGATCATTCCTCGGCAGAACCTCCCCTACCGGGGCGTCGTCCTCGAAGAAATGGATCTGGACGCGATCATCCGTCGCAAGCCGCAGTTGTGCCTGGTCGACGAACTGGCGCACTCGAACGCGCCAGGCAGTCGTCACGAGAAGCGATATCAAGACGTCCTCGAACTGCTCGAGTCCGGCGTCAGCGTCATGACGGCGGTCAACATCCAGCACCTGGAGACGCTCAATGACGCGGTGGGACGGGTCACGGGCGTTCGCGTGCGCGAGACCGTCCCGGACACGTTCCTGGATCGGGCGGACGAGGTCATCAACGTCGACACCACGGTCGAAGAACTGCGCTCGCGCCTCCGCCAAGGGAAGATCTACAAACCTGAGAAGATCGAGCAGGCCCTCGCCAACTTCTTCCGCAGCGGCAATCTCTCCACGCTCCGCGAGCTGGCGCTCCGCGCGGTCGCCGACGAGGTGAGCGAGAAGGCGGCGACCGTCCGGCAGCGCGAGGGCCTCGAGCCCGCCTTGATTCCCGAGCGAGTGATGGTCGGCATGAGTTCCAGCGAAGGGGCTCCACGCGTGATCCGGGCGGGCGCGCGGATCGCCTCGCGGTTGGGCGCGCGTTGGTACGCGGTGTACGTCGACACGCCCACGGAGGGCCGCCGACCGGACACGACACGCCCGGCGCTCGAGCACAATATCCAGCTCGCCGAGTCGCTCGGCGCGACCGTCGTGCGGGTGAAAGCCGACCGCCCGGCGGATGGGCTGATTGCCTTCGCCAAGCGCGAAGGGATCACGCATGTCATCTTCGGCCAGACCGCACGCACACGATGGGAAATCTTGATGAAGGGCTCGACGCTGAACCGCTTCCTCGAGGAGGTGCGCGACGCCGCGGTCCAAGTCGTGCCCTTGGACGACCACAGCTGACCCCCCACATGCCCCTTCTCGATTGGGTCCTCGGTCGTCCGCTCGCGACGGACGAACAAGACCGGCAGCAGATCGGACCGCTCGCCGGTATCCCGGTGCTCGGGCTCGATGCGATCTCGTCGGCCGCGTATGGCCCCGAGGCCGCGCTGACGCTCATGATTCCGCTCGGTGCACTCGGCGTCGAGTACGTCGGCCCGATCCTCGCGGTCATCATCGGCGTGCTCCTGCTCGTCTACTTCTCCTACCGGCAGACCATCGCGGCCTACCCCGGCGGCGGCGGCTCGTACACCGTCGCCAAGGCCAATCTCGGCTTGGCCTGGGGACTCACGGGCGGCGTCGCCCTGGTGCTCGACTACATCTTGAATGTGGCGGTCGGGATCGCCGCGGGCGTCGGCGCGATCGTCTCGGCCATCCCTTCGCTCTTGCCGCACACGCTCGCGCTGTGCCTCGTCATTCTGGCGGTGCTGACGCTCGTCAACCTACGCGGCGTTCGTGAATCGGGGCAGGCGTTCATGGTCCCGACGTACGCCTTCGTCGTCACGCTGGTCATCGTCGTGGTGGTGGGCGTGGTCAAGGCGATCGCGAGCGGCGGCCATCCGGCTCCGGTTGCCGCCCTGCCGCCTCTCACTGCCGCCACGCACGCCGCCACCCTGTGGATCCTGGTGCGAGCGTTTGCGAACGGGTGCACGGCGATGACCGGCGTCGAAGCGGTGAGCAACGGCGTGCCGCTCTTCCGCGCCCCGACGATTCCCAACGCCCAACGCGCCCTCACCGCAATCATCGCCATCCTCGTGTTTCTGCTCGCGGGGGTCGCCTACCTCTCGCGTGCCTACGGCATCGTCGCCACCGACCCGGGGCTGCCCGGTTATCAGAGCATCATCTCCATGCTCGTCGGCGCCGTCACGGGGCGAGGCGTCTTCTACTATCTGACGATTGGGTCGGTGGTCACCGTGCTCGCGCTCTCAGCGAACACGAGCTTCGCGGACTTTCCGCGCGTCTGTCGCGTGCTCGCCGAAGATCGCTTTCTTCCTGACTCGTTCGCCATTCGCGGCCGGCGCCTCGTCTACTCGCAGGGGATCCTCGTGCTGGCGGGGCTTTCGGGCGTTCTGCTCATCGCCTTTGGCGGCATCACCGATCGGCTCATTCCGCTCTTCGCGATCGGCGCGCTCCTCGCGTTCACGATGTCTCAAGCCGGGATGGTGGTGCACTGGCGACGCGTCGGCGGCCGGGAGGCGGCGCGCTCTCTCCCGATCAACGCCGCTGGGGCGATCGCGACCGGCCTCACGGTCATCGTTGTCGCGGTGTCCAAGTTCTCCGACGGCGCCTGGATCATCGTCTTCATCCTGCCGCTCCTGCTGGCCGCGTTCTGGCGCATCCGCGTCCACTATGGCCGCGTCGCGGAACAAGTCGTGGATACCAGGCCGCTCTCCGTCGACGTCGCGGCCCCGCCCATGGTCGTGGTCGCCGCGCAGTCATGGAACAAGATGACCCGCCGCGGCCTGCAATTCGCGATGCAGTTATCCCCTGAAGTCTATGCCGTCCAGGTCCAGGCCGAGTCGGCCAAGATGAAGGACCTCACGACGACGTGGACGACGCTCGTCGAGGAGCCCGCTCGCGCGGCGAAGCTCCCGCCGCCCAAGCTCGTCGTGCTCAGATCGACGTACCGCCAGTTCTTTCAGCCGCTGGTCGAGTTCGTCCTCGAACTCCGCGACCAGTATCCGACGCGCGATCTCGTCGTGGTCATTCCGGACCTGGTCGTCACTCGCTGGTACCAAGGTCTGCTCCACAATCACCGCGGAGCGATTCTTCGCGCGCTCCTACGGCTGCGCGGCGGCCCGCGCGTCGCCGTCGTCAGCACACCCTTTTATCTTCACGACTAAAACCGCACCCTGAGGCCCAGGCGTATTGTCCGCGGTGGTTGGACGGCGGTCGTCTGTCGGAAGTCCGGCCCGGTGACCGGATTCTCCTCGACCTCGTTGGCCTGATTCGTCAGATTGAACGCGTCGACCCGGAACTCCACTTCACGGCTGCGGCCGAACCGAAAGCTCTTCGCGACCTCCGCGTCGATCGTCACGGTATAAAGGAAGCGCGTCCGGCCGACTCGATACGCTTGAATGATCTCGGGGCCCTGGTTGAGATCCGGCGCGACGACGAGCCGGGTGAATGGCTGGCCGTCCTGGTAGCGAGCGCTCACACTCGCATGAACGCCGTGTCCCGCGTCGTAGGTCGTGGACCATTTCAGGACGTATGAGCGATCAAAGAAGTTGCTGCCGGGCTCGTACGGGGCCGCGTTCGGGTCGATGTAGCGCTCGCCGATGACGCCCTGGTCGTTCTCGAGCGCAGTGAAACCAGGACTGGCGGCACCGCCGCGCGTGAGATACGCCATCGCGCCGACGATCGACGAGATGTGCGTGCCACGGACTTCGCCGGTCAGCTCCAAGCCCTCATAGCGGCTCGTGTCGCCGGCAGGATTCGTGAGCACGTACCGATCCTGCCCGAAGCTCGACGGCAGCCGGTTGTAGACGGCGAGCATGTCCTCGGTCGCGGTACCAAAGTAGTCTGCGCCCTGGTCGGGGATGAAGCTCGTCGTGTAGCTCGAGGCCGGCGCGCCGACGTCCACCGCACCGGCCAGATCGCGCTCGTTCCGGATCGTCGCGGCCGCGTGCAGGCGGAGCGTCGTGCCAAACCAGCGCTCGGCGCCGACGGTCACCTCATCGGCCTCGGGTGCACGCAGGGCCGGATCGATCGACCCGGTCGACTGCCCCCAGCCGGCCACGGCCACGAGGGGCCCCTGCTCTCCAGGCTCGAACCGGCCGTCGCCGTTCGCGTCGGTCCACCGGTACACGTCGGACGTTGGCGAGCCGGGATCGCCGAAGGCGAGCCAATCGAGTGACAGCGGCGCGTAGTAGCGACTGTAGCCTACGAAGAGCGTCACCGGATTCGGCGCCCAGCTCAACGACACGCGCGGTGCCAGCGTCTTCCACGACACCCCGGTCGGCGCGCCTTGAGCAGATCCGGTAGTCAGATCCGCCCGCACGCCGGCCTCGAAGGTCAGTCGCGCCGCAAGCTGAATGAGGTCGGACGCGTACGCTGTAAGGTCGGTGATGTGGCGCTCCGAGACCGGCGCCGCCGGCGCTTCGGTCACCCAGACACGCGCGGGCAGGCCGTCGACGAGCTCGGCCACCGTCGGCAGGTCCAGGAGCGTTGAGGCCTCGGAGGAGTGCAGAAGGGTCACTCCGAAACGAGCCGCGTGATCGACCCCGCCTTCGCGGACGTCACGGGGATCGAACTCGAACGTCGCGGTCGTCTGGCGCGTGGTCGCGTCGGACGGCGGGTCGGGCATGACGCCGTCGAACACGCGATCGATCGTGCCGCCAGCCGTGGCGGCGGTCACGTCCGGCTTCAAGGCGCTCTGGTTGAATCCCAGGGACACGAGGCGCAACCCGGCATCTCCGACGTGCTCCCAGGCGGCTTGCGCGAGCGCGAACGAGTCGCTCTCAGTAACGTCGCGATTTGCGAATTGATCGCGACCGTCATAAGCCGTCGAGACTCCCTGCAGGGTTGTCGAGGCGCGCACCTCATCGTGGGTGGTGAAGTTCGCTACCGCGTTCGCGGACAACGACGTGACATTGCCGGGCAGCAGAAAGTCCTCCGCTCGCACCTGCTGTCGACTCCGAGTCTCATCGGCCACCACGAACACGCCCGCGTGTGGTGTGATGGGCCCGCCGAACTGAGCGCTGACGTCCGACCACGAGGCCAGCCGATCGATCGAGGGCACGCTTGCGCTGGCATTGCGCCCGGCCATCTGGCCGTCCGTAACGGCCGCGTCGACCTCGCCTTGCGGCTGTGGACCCGGCCGCCGCGGGACGAGCGCGATCGCCGCACCGGGCGCGCCCAAGTCGATCGGCGCAAGACCGGTGGTCACCGTCACGGCTTCCACGGCGTTGAGGTCCGGAACCAGCCCGACCCGACCCACCTGGTTCGGGCCCGTGACCACGACGTCCCCGAACGACATCGTCATCGTCGTCCACGACGCGCCCCGGCTGCCCACGAGACCAGACGCCGCGGTCATCAAGCCGCCTTCGTCCATGCGATCGACGATGACGAAGGGCTCAGCCGTGTCGAGCAGGCCCCACAAATTCGACGATTCCGGCAGATCTCGGAGCGTGCGGTCGGCGAACGTCATGCCGTGGCCGACGCGGCCAAGGGCCACGAGGTCCAGCTTCGACTCCCGAGACGAGAAGCGTGTCTCGAGATCCGCGATTTCCGCCGCCTCGATCGTGACGTCTATCGACGCGCCCTTTAGGCCTTCGGGCGCGACCGTCACGTGGTACGTCGCCGACGGCAGGTTGCGAAACGTCGCGACGCCGCCCGGCTCGACTCGCGCCGTCCACGACCGCCCCGGGAGCGCGGGCGATGCCATCGTGACGACGACAGCAGCAGACAGATCGCCCTGATCGGGCAGCAGCACGTGAAGGCGCACGATGCCGCCGAACTCCGCCGCCCGGGCAGAGGCAGGCGCGAGCCCGAGGAACCCAAACGCGATGAGAAGAAAGGAGAGAACGGGACGGAGCCCGGCGGTCACGCGCACTACGCGCAGCATATTACGGATTGTTCTCTCTCACGGAGAAACCGACCTCGCGCGGCGATTTCGCGAGATCGCGGCTGCCGTACAATGCGTGTATCCCGTGAGTGTCACCCCCCACCGATGACTCGAGTGATCGTGCTCGCGCTGTTCTGCGCATGGCCGTCGGACACGAGCCGGCACGGCACTGCGCTCGCCGCGCTGCGTGACAAGAACGAAGTCGCGATCGCGGCCGACAGCCGCGTTCTCGATCGCCTCGGCATGCGCGTGCCCGATGCGTGCAAGCTCCGCGTCGTCGATGACACGGTGGTCGGCGTGCACGGACTTGCGGAGGATGGCGCGTCTGAATTTGATCTGTTCGCGATCGCCGCCGAGAGCCTCGCCCAGCACTCGGACCTCAGTGCGACCGTAAAGAACGTCGCGTCACGAGCGGCAGCGCCCTTGACGCGAGCGCTCACGCGGATTCTCCACGAGGACCCCCTCATGCTGATGACGCCGGGCTTGAAGACGAACCCGGCTGGCGTCGTGCTCGCCCGCTACGAACATGGCGAGCCTCGGATGGGATACGTGCGCTTCCTCATGGGCCCGGACGCTCTGGGAGCGGTGAAGGTCACCTCGGAGGCCCGGCAGTGTCCGGGGGACTGTCCGACCGGCATCGGCTCGATCCTCGTCTCGCCGGATTCGGCGGCCGCGTCGAACTTCGAGGCCCAGCATCCCGAGTACTGGAAGCACGACCTGGCCCCTCAGGTCATCGCGTTCGTCCAGACGCAGGTTCAGGGTCCGTGGACGGACGTCGGACCACCAATTGACGCGATCCGGATCGCCAAGGGGCAGATCACCTGGATCGCGCGCAAGGACGGCTGTCGGGAGAAGGAGTAGGGCCGGTGCGCTCCGTAATGTTGGTGGGTATCTGCGCGCTCGGCGTGACCGTGCTGGAGTCGCCACACCTCGCCGCCGCGCCCTCGACGGCCGATCTTTTTCGGCGGTATCTCGAGGCGCCCGGCAGCGTCGTGCCGGAGCTCGGCTCGGTTGAGGACGTCGAAGGAGCCCTGCAGGACCTCGACCACCTCACGAATAAGTTCATGTCGGCGCCTCCGCCCCCGAAGGGGACCCTGCGGGCAGGCGCTCCGGCCGGGGCGCCTGTCGTGCCTGTACTCGAACAGCGGCGACGCGACCTCGTGATCTTCGCGCTCGACCTGGCTGGCGCTACGGTCGAGCGGCACGGCTTGTCCGCCCGGCGTCTCGTCGAGTGGGCCTGCTACAACGTGCGCCGGCACATGCCGCCCAACGACTTCGACCATCGCTGGCAGCTTGCGGCGCTTGCGTTGATGGAGGGCGAGATCGATCCCGAGGCCCTGCGTGTGCACGTCGGTCATCTCGAGGCGCAGTTCCCTGACGAACCACGCGCCGCGATGGCTCGGGCGATCGCGGACGAACAGGTCATGGCCCCCGTGGAACTCGGCTCGGTGAGCAACGCCACTGCCGCGGCGGTCGCGCGCGTGAGAAACCCGACCGGTGCCCCGCCGGCCGTCCTGCTGGACCGTGCGGCCGCGAGCTTCGACGCGCTCCTGAAGGTCGAGGCGCTTCGTCCGGAGGCGGGCCTCCGGCTCGCGCACGTCCAAATCGAGCAACGCCGCTTCGACCGTGCGCTCGCGTCCCTGGACGACGTCGACGTGTCGGCGCGCGACGGCTACGTCCGGTATCTGAGCCGGCTGTTTCGAGGCGTCGCGCTCGAAGGGCTCGGACGTCCCGGCGAGGCGCAAGCGGCCTATCGCGCGGCGCTCGAGACCGGCCCGAACGCGCACGCCGCCACGATGGCTCTGGCGACGTCGCTCTTTCGGACCGGGCAGCGCGCTGAAGCGGATCGGCTCGTCGCGTCGCTTCTCGAGGCCGACGACCCATTGAAGGACGTGTGGTGGGCGTACTGGGCGGGCGATTTCCGTCTTTGGGGCGCACTCATCAGCCCGCTTCGGGACCTGGTGAGATGAGTCTCGTCTCGCGGCTTCCGGTCTGGGCGTCGCTCGGCGCCTTGACCCTGGGCGGCACGGGGCTGGCTCAAGTCCCCGTGTTCCGTGCCGCTGTCGACGCCGTCCTCGTTGACGTCGAGGTCCTCGACGGCGGCCGAGCCGTCAGCGGCCTCGCCACACGGGACTTCGAGCTGCTCGACCGCGGCGTGCCTCAAGCGATCGAGGCCGGCTCGCTGAAAGACGTCCCGATCGACCTCACCCTCCTGCTCGACACCAGCGGCAGTGTGCTGGGCCGGCGGCTCGATCGCCTCAAGACCGGCATCCGGGACACCGCGCAGTGGCTCCGCGCCGACGACCGTTGGCGGGTCATCTCGGTCGAGCACGTGCTGCACGAGGTCGTGCCGATGCAGGCGGCGAGCAAGCCGACGGCTATCGATGCGCTCCAGGCCGGGGGCGGGACGGCTCTCTACGACGCCGTCATCGCCGGGCTGCTGCAGCCCACGACGCCGGGCCGGCGGCAGATGCTCGTCGTCTACACCGACGGCGACGACGCGTCGAGCATCACGAACGCCGCGGCGATGCTCGACGTCGCCCGCCTGTCAGACGCCGAAGTGCACGTCGTCGTGCCGATCGAGAATGCCTCCAAGCAGTTGGAAGGCTCGACCGGATCGGCGGTTCCGGTCGCGGCCGACTCCGGCGGCCTCTTCCCAAACGAGGACATCTTCACGGAACTCACCGCCCGCACGGGCGGGCGGCTGTTCATCGTTGACTACGAGGACTCCGTTGGGAGCGCGTTCAAACGGATCATCAGCGAGTACCGCACGAGCTATGTGCTGCAGTACACGCCAACTGGCGTCACACGTGAGGGCTGGCATGACCTGACCGTGCGGGTGAAGCGACCCGGTCACGTGCAGGTCGTCGCCCGCAAAGGGTATTGGGGGGGATAGAGGTCAGGCTTGAAGGCTTGAAGGCTTGAAGGATGAGACGATCAGTGGAGCCGGAATGTCAGATCCAGGGTCGTCACCATTGGCACGGCCTGCCCGTTCAGGGTGCCCGGCTTGAACGTCGTTTGCCAGGGGAGCGACCGCGGTGGCATCGAGTCCGTCGACGGGGTCTATTGATCGCAGCATACGAACGTTATTGACCGAGCCATCGGGCATGACGATCACCTCAACCTCGACGTCACCCTGGAGTTGATCTCGTATCGCAGCCGGTGTATTTCGGTGGCTCCTCGCGCATGACGTCCGGCGCAACACCGCCGACGTCGCCGGTCATGGCTTCATTCCTTTCTCTGTTCTCTTCTGTTGCGCGATCTTCAGCGTCAGCCGCTCGAGTTGCCTCGGGCTCAACACGTCGTGCGCGACCATGCCGACCACCAGGGCCTCGGCCGAGCCGCCACAGAGCCGGTCGATGATGTGCTTGACCGCGCGCGCCGCGACGGCGACAGGCGCTTCGGCCGCGCGATAGATATATGTACGGCCCTCGACCGTGTGATGGACGTAGCCTTTGGCCTCGAGCCGCCTCCGCACGGTCCGCATCGTCGACTCTTTCATCGGCGATGCCGTGCGGAGGCCCTCGCGGCAGGCTTCAGCCGAGATGGGGCCGCGAGCCCAGACGTAATCCATGACGGCCTGCTCGACGCGGCCGAGGTCCCGAAGGCGAGGCGTCAATCTGCGAGTCATCGTAACGCTACAATGTGTAGCACTACCGTCCTCGCGTCAAGTCCGTGGCTCGGGCCGGGCCGTCTAAGATGTCCAGGGGGCCAGGCCCGGCTCACGCCGGCAGGAGAAACGCCGCCACTAGGCTGACCGTATCCAACCTAACCGGTCGAGTACGGCTGGAAGCCACTCATTGAGCCTCATTTGCGTCCCTCGCCGTCGCGCGCTTACGATACTAGCTGTGCGTGGTGTGTTCAGGCGCCGGCGCGGTCTGCGGATACTCATGGCGGCGTTCGCGCCGTGGGTGGCCGCCACGCTGCTCTTCGACGCTCTGCACTTCCATCCGTTCGAACCCGAGCACGGCCCGCTCTGCCGGCACCACATCACCGAACAGCCGAACCCGCTCCGGACCTCGTCGGGCTGCGAATGCCCGACGTGCAATTGGCAGCGCAATCTGCCTCAGACAACGGCGCGCACATGGTCGCCTGACCTCGTTCGCACCACGATAGCCGTCTTCTCGCCGGCCGCAGTCGCTGAGTTCGTCAGCGACGTCGTGCAACCCGCGCTCTTCCGCGGTCCACCCCTCACCCTCTCCTAGTCGTCCAGGGGTCAGGCCCGGCTTACGCCGATTGAGGCCCACCCCTTCTATCTACAGTCAGGCCGAGCCGCCGCCACTTGGGGCCGAGGCCTTCTGCCAGGGTCAGGCCCGACTTGTATCAGCGGGGCCAGACCCTTGCTGTCCACGGGTCAGGCCCGGCTTGCGCCACGGGGGCGACGCACTTTCGCCGCTGGCCTTGCGCGTCTGGACGCGTCGGACAGCGAGGCTGTCGTGACGACTCAATGCATCCGCCGCGGTGAACGACCGTGCCGGACACCGTTTCGACCTTGCTTTCTGGAGTGACGTTTCATGTTCGTATTCGCACGACGACCTGTTTCGACCGCGCTCGCGTTTCTGGCGATGCTGGCTACCGTGGTCTCGGCGCAGGGCCAGGCGACGCCGCCGCAGGGCCAAGCAACACCGCCGTCAGGCCAAGCGACGCCGCCACCGGCCGCGGGTCCGCCTCTCTCCCTGGACGATGCGGTGCGGCTGGCGCTCGCACACAACCAAGCGCTCCTGGCCCAGCGCCTGTCGGTCGACATTTCCAAGGCCGATGAAATTACCGCCGGGCTGAAGCCGAATCCGAATTTGGCGCTCGGGTTTGACGGCATCCCGGTGGCGCCCAGCCAGTTCAACGCGACGTTCTTCAAGGACGTCGCGCAGTACTCAGCGGCTTTGAGCTACACCTTCGAACGAGGCGGCAAGCGCACTGAACGCGTCCTCTCGGCGAAGGACAGCACGGACGTCACCGCGAAGTCCGTCGCCGACGCGGAGCGGCAACTCCGGTTCCAGACGATTCAAGACTTCATCAACGTGCAGCTCGCCAAGTCGACGCTCGACCTGGCCCAGCAGGACCTGGCGAGCTTCTCGACCACCGTGGAGACGGGCCGGGCGCAGGAGGCGGCCGGGGCCCTGGCCCACGGGGACTTCCTGCAGATCTCGCTGCAGAAGTTGCAATTCGAACAGGACGTGTCGGCCGCCGAGCTGAGCCTTATCCAGTCCAAAGCGACGCTGCGCCAGGAGCTGGGCTACGACAACGTCGCTGACGACTTCGACGTCGCCGGCGACCTCACCCACATGAAGATCACCGCGACGCTCGACGCGTTGAAGCAGGATGCCCTCGCCTCCCGGCCCGATCTGCAATCCGCGGAGGCGAGTCTTAAAATGGCCAACGACGACGTCGCCCTCGCCATCAGCAACCGCGCGAGCGACGTCAACGGCAACGTGAACTACTCGCGGAACGCCATCGGCCCCGACAGCGTTCTCGGCGTGGGGGCCGCCTTTGACCTCAAGGTGCACGACAAGAACCAGGGCAACATCGCCCACGCGCAGGTGGCGGTGGATCAGGCCAAGGAGACCGAGGCGGCCACCCACGCCCAGGTCCTGACGGACGTCGCGAGTGCCTTTGCGCAGTATCAAACGAACGACAAGGTCCTTACGCTCTTCGAATCCGGGTATCTCGACCAGGCCAAGGAGTCGCTCGACATCGCGACGTACGTCTTTCAACGCGGCGCGGGCAGTCTCCTGGACCTTCTCAACGCCGAGCGGACGTACCGCTCGACTGAACTCTCTTATCGCCAGGCGCTGGCGGCCTACGTCACCAGCGTCTTCCAGATCAACTTCGTCGTCGGACGGCAGGTGGTGCCATGACTCGCACGCTGATACTCCTCACGATCGGCCTTTCGGCTGCTGCCTGTGGCGGCGCCGGTGACACGTCGGGATCAGTCGCTTCTGCGGCGGCGACGGCCACGAACGGCTCGTTCACGGTGCCCGAGGCCCAACGATCGCACGTCGAAATCGCGACGGCGCGCCTGATCGATTTCCGGACGACGATCCGGACCACCGGCACCGTCGATTGGGACGGCGATCACACGACGCAGGTGATCACGCAGGTCAACGGGCCGATTACCCGCATCGTGGTCGACCTCGGGACGCACGTGAAGACCGGCGACCCGCTGCTCTACGTCGCCAGTCCGGACATCGCGGGGGCGGTCTCGACCTACCGCAAGGCGGTGAACCGGCTCGATCAGGCGCAGCGCACGCTCAATCGGAACAAGGACCTGCTGGCGCACAAGGCCGTCGCGCAGCAGGTCTTCGACGACTCGCAGTCGGATTACAACGACGCGGCCACCGACGTGCAGACCGCGCTGCAGTCGTTGAAAATCCTCGGCGTCTCCGACGCCGACCTCAAGGCCGCCGAGGCCCAGGTTGGCGCCGTGCGGGCCGAGCTGCCGATGCGGTCGCCGATTGACGGCATCGTCGTCCAGAAGCTGGTCTTCCCGGGGCAATTCCTGCAGGCCGGGACGACGCAGGCTTTCACGATCAGCGACAACTCCACGGTGTGGGTGCAGGCGCACCTGTTCGACCGGGACGTCTCGTCGGTCTCCGTCGGCGAGGAGGCCGAGATTCGCAACACGGCCTTCCCGGACGTGTTTCACGGACGCGTGACCTCGGTCGGCGATCTGCTCGATCCGGCGACCCGCACGACGCTCGTCCGCCTCGTGACGGCCAACCCGAAGGGGACCCTCAAGAAGGACCTCTTCGTGGATGTCTCGATCGCCGGCCCGGTTCGCCACAAGGTGCTCGTCGTGCCGACGACCGCGGTGCTCTACGACGAGCAGAACCTGCCGTTCGTCTACGTGGACATCGGCCAGGGACGGTTCGAACAGCGCACGGTCTCCATCGGCACGCAGCAGGGCACCGATACCGAGATCACCAGCGGCCTCAAAGCCGACGACCGGGTCGTCGGCCAGGGCAGCCTCTTCCTGCAGTTCGCCGCCACCATCGGCAAGTAGCGGGAGCCGAGGATCTCATGATCGATCGCATCGTCTCGTTCGCGCTCTCCAGGCGCTTCCTGGTCATCACCGTGATGCTGGCCATCAGCGTCTACGGCGCGGTCTCGTTCAGCAACCTGCCCATTGACGCGTACCCGGATCTCTCGCCGCCGCAGGTACAGGTCGTGTCGCAGTGGCCGGGTCACGCCGCCGAGGAAGTCGAGCGGCAGATCACGATTCCGCTCGAGGTCGAGCTGAACGGCATCCCGAAGCTGGACGCCCTGCGTTCGCTGTCGATCTACGGGCTGTCGTCGATCACGATGAACTTCGACTTCGACACTGACCCGTATTTCGCGCGGGCGCAGACCTTCGAGCGCATTCCGAACGCCACGGTTCCGGCCGGCGTGCAGCCCGGCATGTCGCCGCTCTCGAGTCCGAGTGGGCTGATCTACCGCTACGTCCTAGCCAGTCCCGACCGGACGGCCGAGCAATTGAAGATCCTCGAGGCCTGGGTCCTCGAGCGGAAGTACCGGTCGATTCCCGGTGTGGCCGACGACTCCGGCCTCGGCGGCACGACGATGCAGTACGAAGTGCAGATCGATCCCCGGAAGCTCTTCTCGTTCGGGGTCACGGTCCCACAGGTCCTCCAGCAGCTCGGCTCGAACAACTCCAACGCCGGCGGCGGCTTCTACTCGCAGGGAGGCCAGTTCTACTACGTCCGGGGCCTCGGCCAAGTGCGAAGCCTCCGGGACATCGGCAACATCGTCGTCGCGACGCACAGCGGCATTCCGACCTACATCCGCGACATCGGCACAGTCACGCTCGATCACGCTCCGCGCCTCGGCGAATTCGGGTTCATGCACAACGACGACGCGGTCGAGGGCGTGATCCTGATGCTCACGGGCGAGCAGGCGCAGGTGGTCCTGAAGAAGGTCGAGCAGATGACGGACACCCTGAACAAGACGGTCCTGCCGCCGGACGTCAAGATCATCCCCTATTACGACCGCACGTCACTCATTGAGGAGACGACACGGACCGTCGAGCGCAATCTCGTGCGCGGCATGTTTATCGTCCTCGTGATCCTTGGCCTCATGCTCTTCTCGGTTCGATCCGCGCTCATCGTCGCGGTGACGATACCGTTCGCCCTGCTCTTCTCGTTCATCTGCCTGGACTGGGCCCATATCCCGGCGAACCTGCTGTCCATCGGCGCGATCGACTTCGGCATGATCGTCGACGGCGCGGTGGTCATGGTCGAGAACATCTTCCGCGAGCTGGCCGAGCATCACGAGGCGAATCGATCCGTCACTGATATCATCCGGGCGGCGTCGCGCGACGTCGAGCGGCCGATCTTCTACGCGATCGCCGTGATCATCGCTGGGTACCTGCCGATCTACGTTCTGACCGGACCGTCCGGGCGCCTGTTCCGGCCGATGGCCGACACGATGTCGTTCGCGCTGATCGGGTCGCTCCTCTGCGCGCTCACCCTCCTGCCTGTGCTCTGCGCGTACTTCCTCCGAAAAGTCGTCAGGGAACCGAAGGTCGCTTACTACGAGCGGATCCGCGACGGCTACGGCCGCGTGCTCCGCGCCTGCCTCGATTACCGGGTCGCCACGCTCGCGGTGTGCCTGCTTATGTTTGGGGCATCGCTGTTGCTCGTGCCCTTCATCGGCGCGGAGTTCATGCCGCACCTCGACGAAGGCGCGCTGTGGATTCGCGCGACGATGCCCTACACGATCTCGTTCGACGAGGCCTCGAAACTCGCGCCGCAGGTCCGGAAACTCCTCCTCGACTTCCCGCAGGTCACGACCGTCGCGAACGAACTCGGACGGCCGGACGACGCGACTGATCCAACCGGGTTCTACAACGACGAGTACTTCGTCGATCTCAAGCCCTACGACGATCCATCCTGGCGGGGAGACATCCGCACCAAACCGCAGCTCACCGAAGCCATTGACCGGAAGCTGGCGGCCTTTCCCGGCATCATGTTCAACTACACGCAACCGGCGGAAGACGCTGTCGACGAAGCGGAGAGCGGCCTCAAGAGCGCGCTGGCGATCCGGATCTTCGGCTCAGACCTTCAGACGCTCGAGGACAAGGCGGAAGCCACCAGAAAAATCATCGCCGCCGTGCCGGGCATCACGGAAATCACCGTCGTGAAGGAACTCGGACAACCCAGTCTGGTGGTCACGCCGGATCGCGACAAAATCGCGCGGTACGGGCTGAACGTCGACGACATCAACACGATGATCCAAACGGCCGTGGGCGGCACGCCGGCGACGCAGGTCATCGAGGGCGAGCGGTCGTTCGACCTCGTCGTGCGCCTGCCGGAGCAGTTCCGCGACAACATCGACGCGATCAAGAGCATCCTGATCGCGACGCCGGACGGCCAGAACCTGCCGCTCAGCCAGTTCGCGGACATCCGGGTCGAGAAGGGCGCGGCCTTCATCTACCGCGAGGCCAACTCGCGCTTCATCGGCATCCAGTTCAGCGTCGAGGGCCGCGACCTGGCGGGCGCGGTCGAGGAAGCGAAGGCCAAGGTCGAGGCCGCGATCCCCCCGCAGCAGGGGTATACGTTTGACTGGGGCGGCGAATACAAGGAGTACCTGGCCGCGCGGGCGCAGATGCAGGTCATCATCCCGTTCACGGTCGTGCTCATCCTGGGCATTCTGTTCGCGCTCTACGGTAACTTTAAGTTCCCGCTGATCATCATGTTCAGCGTGATCGTCACGGTGCCCGTGGGCGGATTGCTCGCGCTCCAGCTGACGCACACGAATTTCAGCGTGTCGTCGGGCTTCGGCTTCATCGCTCTCATGGGCGTCGCCGTGCAGACGAGCGTCATTCTGTACTCCTTCATCAACAAGCTTCGGCTCGAAGGCAGGGACATCATCTCAGCGACGTTCGACGCCTCGCTCCTCCGGCTGCGGCCGATCATGATGACCGCGCTCGTCGCATGCCTCGGCCTCCTGCCGGCGGCGATGTCGACCGGCGTCGGGAGCGACTCGCAGAAGCCGTTCGCGATCGTCATCGTCGGCGGACTCGTGTCACGTTTGCTGATTTCGATTTTCCTGGCGCCGGTGCTCTACGCGCTTGTCGCGCGTGAGAACGACGTGCTCAAGGTGTAATAAAGAAACGGAGGCTGGGAGGCTTGGAAGGCTGGGCGCCTACCGGCGCGCGATGAGCGCGTAGTCCATCGACGAGAAGAGCCGGGTGTTGAGCCGATCCGCGTGGGCATTCAGCGCGTCGACGACGGCGCGCACGGAGGCGTCGATGGCGGCAGGCGCCTCGATGCGTGGCAGTCGATCTTCTTCGCGGACCGGCGCGCGGAACGTCACGTGCGCCTCCATGAAGCCGCTGGCCTCGACGAGAAATCGCAACGTGTCGGGATGGAGCGGGCGCGCGTGGGTCAGGTCGCGCAGGTAGGTCTCGAAAAACGCCATCCAACACGCGGGATTGATCGTCTCGAGCACGAGCGGCGCGCCGGGTCGCAGCGCGTGGTACGCGGCCTCGAGAAACGCCATGAGGTAGTCGGGCTGGAAGTGCTCGACGACCTGAATCGCGATGAGCCCGCCGAGGCTCGCGTCGGGTTGAGCTGAGAGGTACCCCAGGGCGTCGGCCTGCTCGGCGCGCAGTCCCCGTTCAACGCACACCGACGCCATCCGCTCATTCGCGTCGATCCCGCGGGCGCCGATTCCGGCGTCGCGAAAGAGCTCGAGCAGCTCGCCCCGCCCGCACCCGACATCGAGTACCTCCGAGGCCCCGGCGAAGATCGGCAGGTAGTCGGCCTGGCGGCGTCGAATGTCCTCACGCGACCCGCGAAAGCGATCCTCGAACCCCAGGTACTTGAAGGCCTCGCGGTCGGCCGTCGCGGGCGTCGCGGTTTGAGACGCGCTGACGGGAGCATTCACTGTCGCGCTCGCAGACGTCGACGCGGCACCGGGCGGCGACGCGGTCGACGCGTCCAGCCGGGCGAGCCGCTCCATCTCGCGCTTGAGCGAGAGCGTCCGCTCGTTGGCGAGTGCGATCTGCTCGCGCAGTTCGGCGCCGCCTAGCGCCCGGTTCTTCGTGTCGATGTACGGGGTGATCTGCTGGAGGTACTGGATCAGCCTCGAGTGAAACGCCTGCAAAGCATCCAGGTGCCGGCGAGTCGCGTCGGTGAGCGCCCCGGTCGCCGCGCGAGCGTCACGCTCTGCCGCGACCGTGCGATTCAGGTGATCGACCACCGAGGCGTTGAAGCGCTGCTGGCGCTCGAGGGCCGGTCCCACCACCCGCCACACCGCGCGGTGGATCCTCCGAGTCAGGAACCCACCCTCCGCAGGACGCTCCAGTATTCGATCGACGTCAGGTCTGCTGTCGGACACCTTCCGGTCGTCACCGAGGGCCGGCGGAGCCGGGAGATCAATCGCGGCCGGCAGCGCTCGGTCGAGCGCCGTAAGCGCGTCGTTGTACCGGCGGTCGGCCTCGAGCCGCTCTTGCTCCAGCCTGGTCATGAGATCCGTCAACGTCGAATCAGACACATCGACTCCGAGCCGTAGTTTAGGGGAAGAGGCCTGAAGGCTGGAAGGCTAGGAGGCCGGAAGGCTTGAGCTCGAGGCTGGGAGGCTCAATGGGACGCCTGGTTCGCCCACGCGCACAACAAGGAGATGTCGCTCGGGGTGAGCCGGGCATCGCGATGCAACAGGAGATACGACGACAGGGGCATCCCGCCGCTCTGGATCTCGCGGCAGATCCTGTCGAAGGGCGGCCCTGTCGCGCGCCGGCCGTGGGCGCTCCAGTCGGAGAAATTGAGCGCCCGGCGGCCGTCGTTCACGTGTCCAATGACAAACCACGAGATCGGCGCGACACCGCTGTACCACGGCCAGCGAGTGTCGTTCGAGTGGCAATCGAAACACGAGCGCGCCAGCGTCGCCTGGACCGCCGGCGGCATCGCGACATGCGCGGCAATCGTACCGGCTGGGTCGGTCGTCGGGTTAGTGCGTGCGGGCCTCATCACCTGAATGGCCAGGCCCACGAGGACACACACACCAGCCGTATGTGCGAGGCGAATGGACTCCATGCGTTCGGGTGGCCCGCGGCCACCAGGGATGCTACTCCGCCCTGAGCGCTACCAGGGGATCCACGCGGGTCGCGCGCCGGGCCGGGATGTAGCAGGCCAGGGTGGCGACCAGCGTCAGGGCGCCCGTCACCGTCAGCAGCGTCACCGGGTCCGCTGGCTCGATCCCGTAGAGAAGGCTCGCGATGGATCGGCCCGCGAGCACGGCCAACAGAATGCCGGCGAGCGCACCGCTGGCCGCCAGCGTCAGGCCCTGCCTCATGACGAGCCAGAGGACGTTGATCGGCTGCGCGCCGAGCGCGATGCGGAAGCCGATCTCCGGCGTGCGCTGGGCGACGCTATAGGACATCACGCCGTAGACGCCGATCATCGCCAGCACGAGCGCCAAACCGCCGAAGATACTGAGGAGCGCCGCGCCCATTCGCGACGGCCACAGGCCCTGATCGATCTGGTCGTGCACGGTGCCGGTATTCCGCAGCGGCATCGTGCGGTCGATCGTCTGAACCGTGTCACGGACGAGGCCAATCCGGCTGGCGGGGTCGCCGCTCGCACGGATGATGAGTGCCGCCGCCGGCTGGTAGTCCTGCCGCATCGGCCGATAGATCTGGGGCGTTGGATCCTCGCCCACGGCTCCGAGCGTCGAGGTCGCCACCACGCCGACGACCTCGTAGAGCTCCGTCTGCTGCACGATCGTGAAGCGCTTACCGACTCCGTTCTCTCCGGGCCAGAGCTGTCGGGCGGTCGCCTCGTTCACGATCGCCACGAGCGTCGTCCCCTCGCGGTCGAACTCGCTAAAGTCCCGACCACCACGCATGGGAATGCGGAGCGTCTCGAAGTAGCCTGGCGTGATGTCGTTGTAGGTGATGAGCGAGCCGCGATACGTGGAGTTCTGCGCCTGGCCTTCAGGAAACGTCGTGAGAAGCACGCCGCCACCGAAGGATAGCGGCACGATAGTCGCGATCGAAGCGCTCTCCACGCCTGGAACCTGCCGTGCCTTCGCGATCGCGTCATCGTAGAACTGCTGGCCGTGCCCCGCGTCGTCGTGCTGGCCGCCGGGGTTCAGGCCAATGTAGCCGATGTGCTTCGCGTCGAACCCGACGTCCATGTTCTGGGCTGCCTGCATGCTGCGCACGAACAGGCCCGATCCGACGAGCGCGACCGTCGCGAGCGCGATCTCGGCGGCGACGAGCACGTTGCGCAACCAGGTCTGGCCAAGACCGGCCGATCCGCTCCGGCCGCCAATCTTGAGGGTCTCGGTCAAATTCGTTCGCGAGAGCTTGACGGCGGGCACGATGCCGAAGACAAGGCCCGTGACGACCGAGATGAGCGCCGTGAAGCCGAGCACGTTCGGGTCGAGGCTCAGATCGATCGAGGCCTGCCCGAGAAACGGCGGACGGAAGGACCACAACGCATTGCGGCCCCAGTAGGCGACCATCAAGCCGAGCCCGCCTCCAAAGACCGAGAGGATCACGCTCTCGACCAGCATCTGTCGGATCAGCCGGCGCCGATTGGCGCCGAGGGCCGATCGCACCGCGATTTCCCTTTCGCGGCGAGCCGACTGGGCGAGGAGCAGGTTCGCGAGATTCACGCAGGCGACCAGCAGCACGAGGCCGACCACGGCCATCAGCACGGTGCCAGTCTTCACGAACTGGCTCCGATTGTTGATGCCGAGCGCGGCATCGGAGACCGGGGACACCTCAACTGTCCGGCCAAGATTGGCATCGGGATACTGTTCGGCCAGGGAGGTGGCCACCAACTTCAGCCCGGTCCGGGCCTGCTCGAGACTCACCCCGGGCTTGAGCCGCCCGAGAATGCTGATCCAGCGGAAGCGACGATTCGTGCTGAGGGCTTTGAGCTGCCCGGTCAGGAGCTGATCCCGCATCCCGAGCGGCACCCAGATGACATCCGCGCCGGCGAGCGCCGCCGTGCCCTTGAACCCCTCAGGCGCCACGCCGATCACCGAGAACGGAAGGCTGTTCAGCGTGATCGACTTGCCGAGGATGCCGGTGTCGGCGCCAAACGTGGTGACCCACATGGCGTGACTCAAGACGGCCACCGGCACCGCGTGGTCGAGGTCCTCATCGGGGCTGAAGAAGCGGCCCATCGCCGGTTTCACCCCCAGGAGGTCGAAGTAGTTCGACGACGTCAGCGTGACTGGCACCGCATTGGTGTCGCCATGGAGGGTCAAGGGCAGACCAAACGCGAAAAACGCGGCCGCGGCCGAGAGCCCGGTGTTCGCGTCGCGATAGTCCTTGAAGTTCTGAAGCGACGTCGCCGTCAAATTGGCATTGGCGGCCTGCACGGTCTTGGTGTCCTTCGTGAACAACTGGACGACGCTCGACGGGTCCTCAATCGCGAGCGGGTAGTTGAACACGGCGTTGATGACCGTGAAGATCGCGGTGTTCGCGCCGATGCCGAGGGCCAGCGACAAAACAGCCACCGTCGTAAACGCCGGTTTCTTGAGGAGGGTACGCAGGCCGTACTTGATGTCTTGCGTCCAGGTATCCATGAGCCCGCCTCGCGCCAGTATATCGAGGCCTGAAGGCTTGACCGTTCGTGACCGGACAGGTTGCGTCACATGCGCAGGATCAGCTCGCGGGTTTCACCAGCAGGTGGCCGGTCATCGTGGGATGGAACTCGCAGGAGTAGTCGAACGATCCCGCTTTCTTGAGCACGAGTGTCGCAGTCTTCCCCGCCTTGACGAGCACGCGCCACTCGTCGTGGGCCGCCGTCGCGGTGTGATCGACGACGTCCTTGTTCGTCCACGAGACGGTATCGCCCACCTGGGCCGTGACGTCACCTGGCGCGAAGGTCGCGCCGTCGATCACAATCGGCACCGTCTTCCCCGCCGGCGTCGCCGCGCGGGCCGAGACGGACCACAGCCCCAGTCCCCCTAGGGCCGCTGCCAGGAGCGCCCGTCTCGACCACGCACGCGCGACACTCATGACCGCCTACTGACCCATCATCTTCGAGGCCAACTGCTCGGCGTGCGCCTGATGGCCCTGGAAGATCTTGAGGCCGGTCTGGAGCAACGCCTTCAAGTCCGCGTTCGATGCCGACGGAATCAGCGTTGTCTCCAGAGCGCCGTTGACGGTCTTGTGGTACGCCACTTCGTTGTCGATGTAGGCCTTGTCGAAGGCCGCGCCGCTCAGCATCGCGAGTTCAGCGCGCCTGTCGGCGGCTGCCTTCGAGAGCGACTTGCTCGTGTCGTTGTCCTCGGGCGTGACGTTAAGCTTCTTGCAGAGATCCAGGGCCTGCTTATTCACGGCCGTGTGGTCCTTGATCATGTTATTGGCGAAGGCCAGGACGTCCTTGTTCTTCGACATCTTCACGGCCTGCTGCGCGGCCTCAATGTCGATCTGGCCGGCGGTGTAGGCAATATGGGCAATCTGCGGGTCGGTCGGCTTGGTCTGCGCCCACGCCACACCCGTCACTGCGCACACGGCGATGATCGCCGCGCTCAATCTCAATCGCATGGTCGGTTCTCCTCACTGAGAGCTGAAATGGGGCCATTCGCGACCTCGCGAACCGGATCCCCGGGCTTGTCGTACCAAGGTCTACGAGCCCCGCAAAGGATCAGATGCGAGGGCCACGCGCAAACGTCGGAATGTGGGAATTAGCGAACAATCTCGCGAACCACCGCCTGCGGGCGCTGATTCACGGTGAGGTACATGCGGCCGAGGTACTCGCCGATCAGGCCGAGGACGACGAGCTGGGTGCCTGAAAAGATGAGGAGCGCAGTCATCAACCACCCAAAGCCGTAGTCAGGACCACGGTTGTGCCACCACAGCCAGACGACGACGCCCAGTCCGACGAACCCGGTCGACCCGAGTCCGAGACCGGCCAGCGTCGCGAGCCGCAGCGGCAACAGCGAGAAGTTGACCCAGGCGCTCAGCCACAGCCGCATCAGGCGACGGAGGGTGTACGTACTCCGGCCGGCGCGGCGCGGGTCGTGGCGCACCTCGATCGATCCGATGCGCTGCGTCACCTGGAGCAGAAGCCCATCGAGATAGGGGTACGGGCCGGTGTAATCCACCACCTGGCGCGCCACGAACCTACTCACGCACCGAAAGCTCGAGAGATAGAACCCACGCGGCTTGTCGAGCGCCCAATCCGTCATTCGATTCGTGAACCAGCTCCCGAGGTTGCGCCACGCCGAGTGCCGCTTCTCGGCATAGTGGCCAAAGACGACGTCGAGACCGGTCGCTTGCGCGTGCTCCCAGAGTCGAGCGGCCTCAGCTGGCGGATTCTGGCCGTCGTCGTCCAAATTGACGATGTAGCTTCCCGACGCGTGGCGCCAGCCGGTCAGCACCGCATTGTGCTCGCCGAAGTTACGCGCGTGCTCGATGAGGACAATCGGCACGCCCGGCCGGGCGAGCCGCACCAGTTCACGACAGACGTCGCTCGTCCGATCGGTACTGCCGTCGTTGACCAGAATGATCTCGTGACCGCCTGGAATGGAAAGCGCCTCGAGGTCGTGCACGAGCGCGCCGATGGTCTCGGCGCTGTGGTACAGGGGAATGACAAAGCTCACCGCCGCGCCAGCTGATGGATTGCCCGATGGGTGCGAGACCTCCACGGGTGGCTAGCGGGCGGGCCGTACGAGGCGTTGACGCGCCAACGGCGCGACAAGTGGCCCTTCCAGGGAGAGTCTGGCTTGCGGCGCGGCCGCCGCCTTCGTGAACGCGACCTGAGCCTCGCCCGACCGGCCGAGCGCGTCAAGGCAGAGCCCCGACAGGTACGCGACCGTGCCCGCGGACACCCCACGGCCGTCGGGCAGGTGCGCATCGCCCAGGGCCGCCAGGGCGTCGTCCCAGTTGCCCAGATGCATGTCGACGACGGCGAGGTTCAGCGCGGCGGCCGAACGCTCTGCCGGCGTGCGCGCGACCTTCGTGGCGTCCTCGAGCGCGATGAGCAAGTGATTGTAGAGAAGACTGGGATCGCGCATCGGCAGCGCATCGGCCGCAAACGCGAGGGGCACCGTCACCTTGCGAGCGTCGCCCGCCGCCTTCTTCACGTCGAGCGTGACCTCGGCGGTCGGCGCCTTGAGCGCGCCAAGCTTGGCCCGAAGGTCCGCGACCGACGTCACCGGGGCGCCGACCGCGCCCACGATGATGTCGCCGACGACGAGTCCGGCTTTGGCACCGACGCCGTCTGGCCGCACGACGACGGCGCCAGATGTGCCGGCCAGGTCGACGACGGAGGTCTCGATGGACGGGCGCACGAGAGACGGGAGGGGCGCATCAAGACGGCTCATCGCGGCGGCCCGGGCCGTCGCGTCGGCGGTCGGAATCGAGGCGACGTCGGGCTCTCCGCTGCCCGCGGCCAGCAAGGCCACCGTGAAGGTGTACGCATCGGGGCCAGGCGAGATGACAGCCACGCCCTGGGCGCCAAGCTTGGCGGCGAGTCGTTTGCCAAGATCGCGTGTCACCTCGCGCGGCACGCGCGGAGGCGCGTCCGCTGGCGCGGTCGGATCGACCGTCAGCCAGTCGGCGGGGAGCGTCTCGCCGCGAAGGGCGGCTTCGAGATCTGCCGGCGCCGGAGCGTAGACCAGGACCTGCTTCGCCGAGGCGAGCGCGCCCTCCGCATTCGTCCGCAGTTGGTCCGCGGTCAGGCCCGATCCCGCCTTGATGGAGACGATCGGGAAGGCGCTGCGCAACGCGGCGGCGATCGTGGTGTTGTCGCCGGCTTTCCAGTCGCGCCGATCGATGAACCGGCCGGTCGAGCCGCGCACCTCGATGAGGTGGGTTCCCGCGCACACGTCGGTGAATTCAGCCGGCGCCTGCCCACGCGCGACGCCATCGATGAAGATCGACGCACCCGGTTCACTGGCCGTGACCTTCGCTGTCGCGACAGTTGACGTGAGCCGCAGCGGATCGGTCCGCAGATCGCCCGGCTGATCGATCGTGACGGTCTGCTCCACCGACGTGTAGCACGCCCGGGTCAACTCCAGCTTGTGGCTGCCGGCCTGCAGATCGGTCAGGAGCAGCGACGCGGTGCCGTCCTCCGACCCCGTATTGCGCACGGTCTTGCCGCGCGACGTGCCGTCGAGCAGCACCTCGACGCTATCGGGAATCGAGACCACTGTGAGCGTGGACGACGTCCGATCCATCGAGAGCGCAAGCGGCGAGACCTGGCTGGCGACGATCGTGAACTTCTGACTGAGCGACTGGTATCCCGTTCGCGTGGCCGTGACGGTATGGTCGCCCGCGGGCAAGTCGATGATCTGCGGATCGGCCTGGAGCGCATAGGACCGCCCGTCGATGTCGACGTTGCCAGGCGGCGTGAGCGACACCGCGATCTGGCCCACGGTGACCTTCCGGACCTGCTCGAACACGCCGACGACGCGCGGCGAAATGCCGGGCCCGAGCTTGAAGCTGGGCTGGATCGCGAGGAGGGCGGAGAAGTCCTGCTCAGTGCCGAGCGAGTCGCCCTGTGCGAAGCGCGCGCGGGCGCGAAGTTCGTACGCCTCGACCAAGAGGTCCGCCTTCGGGATTGGCCCGGTCATTGCCGACGGGGCCGACGGGGCCAACTGGGCGATCACGCGATCGAAGAGCGGCACCGCCTGGTCGTACTGAAAGGCCTCGAACAGCCGCTTGCCCTGATCGAACAGCAGTTCGGGCGTGCCGGCCGCGCCGGCCTGCGGTGGAGCCGGCGCCTGGCTGGCGGCCAGCGCCGGTCCAGCGGTCGCGGCGAGGCACCAGGAGAGACCCGCCAGCGCGGCGGTGGCAATCAGTCGGCGAGTCATCGGTACACCAGGATGCGCTGCGCGCGATCGTCGTAGAGGTAGACCGTGCCCGTCCGATCGATGGCGAGCGCGGTGGCTTTGCGGAAGGACCCGGGCGACTTTTCCGGCTCCGAGTAAACCGTCAGCAGGCGATAGGCGGCGCTACGATCCGTCGTTGTTGTCGGGGTCGTCTGGGTCGTCGGGGCGGTCGGGCCGGCCGGCTTCGGCGCCGACGGATCGGCCGCCTGGGGGAACGGGCTGAAAATGACGAGCGCGGTGTGGTCGAGCACATAGAGGTGCCCGAACGCGTCGTAGGCCAGGTCCTCGGGATTCTGCAGCTCGTAGCCGGCGCCCTTGAACGGGATATGTCCCATGGGCTTCCCGGTCGCATCGAGCAACGCGATGGCTTTCTGATCGCGATCCAGGCCCGCAATCTCGTCCATGCTGTTGATGGCGAACCTCGACAGCCGGGCCGTGCTGAACACGTTGCCGTACTTGCCGACGCGCGAGTACCGGTGCAGGAACTTCTCGTTCTCGTCGGCGACCACCCAGTCGCCGTTCGACAGTTGGCCGGCGGCCGTCGCCTTGCTCAAGGCTTCGAGGACGCCGTTCGACCGTAGGACCGGGAAGGAAAAGGGATCGCCGGTGGCTGGATGCAGCATGCCCGGCTCAAGCACGGCCACGTTGCCCATCGTGTCGACGGCGAGCGCGCGCGGTCGGGTGGCGGCCGGCGGCTTGGGTGCATCGGGCGGCAGCACCGCGGTCACGCCGGTCTCTGTGGCCAGGTACAGGGCGCCCTTGGGCGTGATCGCCAGATCCACGAAGTTCTCAATCTTGGCCGGCCCGACGGTGTCCGGCGCGAGTGCGTAGGCCGCTCCCCCGCCATGCGCCCGGACGTACAGGCGATATAGCACGGTCGTGCGCGCCAGAGCCGTGGCCGCCTCGGAGGAAGACGGCCAGCGATTGCGGACCTGCTGGAGTTCCTCCATCGCGGCGGTGGGGTCGCCGCGCGCGACGAGGACGCGGCTTTTGGCCAGGTAGGCGTCCGCGGCGGCCATCGTCGTCGAGTACTCGGATTCGACGCGGCCGAAGTACGACAGGGCGTCGTCGAGCTTGCCTCCGTACCCACTCGTTTCGCCGAGGAGCTCGAGGGCATTCGGGACGGCGCCTGACCCTGGGAAGAGGCGAATGACGCGGTCGAAATTCGCGACTGCTGCCTCGAGATCGGCCGGCTGGCGACTGTGCGCGAGCGCGAGGCGGCCCGCCAGCACGTAGGCGTCGGGTGCCGAGGTCGAGGTCGCATATTTCTTCAGGATGTCGTCGACGGCGGTCGAGGCCGCCGGGTAGTCCTCGGCGATCTCGAAGTAGTACTTGGCAATTTCCAGGAGCGCGGCGTCGGCGACCGAGCTCGACGCGTGCGTGTCGGCCACGGCACGAAAGTCTTTGAGCGCCTCGGCATAGTTCCCCTGACGCAGGAACGCGCGTCCGCTTTCGAGCTGACGCCGCGCGACGTCCTCGTCGGCCGACTGCGCGACGAGCGACGGACCGAGGGCGAACACGATGCCGACCGCCAGGGCGTGCCACTTCATGGTCATCTCTCGCCACCCGACCCGCTGAAGGTGACGGCTGCGCGGTCGCCGGCCGAGACCGTGACCTTCCGAGTGTCGTCTTTTCCTTCGGGGCATTTGAGCGTCACGTTATGCGTGCCCGCGGCGATCCGCTTGTTCGCAATCGGCGGGAACCCGAGATCCTGACCGTCAACCGTCACCTTGCACGTCTCCATCGACGCGAAGACGGCGAGCGTGCCCGTCCCCGGCACGGTCACGTCCATCGAGGATCGCTGGTAGTCGACGGGGATCGTCGCCGACAGCATCACGTCCGCGTTCTTCACGACTAGTGCGCCCGCGTTCGGTTGGGCCATGACCTCGTGATGGGTCGCCGACGCGTCGAGGAGCTTCGATCCCTGATAGACCTCGAAGGGATAGGAGCCGGCGAGGGTCACGTGCACGGGGCCGGCCTCCCGTTCGAACTTGAATTCCTTCGCGCCGGTCTTCAGGTCCGCGTCGGACACGGGAAAGGTGATGGACGCGTAACCTTTGAGCGAGAGCTCCAGCGACCGCGTGGCCTTGCCGGCAAACGACACGACGGCCGGCGTGATTTCGCCGGTGTCGCTGCCGTTCAACAGAATCTTGGCGCCCGACGGTACGGAGGTGACGAAGAACTCGCCGTTGGCGCCTGGGGCGCCGCGCGCGCCGGCTGCGGTGCCCCTGGCCGCGGACGTGCCGGCCGACGGCGCGGCTGTTCCGCCGCCGTGCATCGTGAACCACAGCGCGAGACCTCCGAGGATGACGACGGCCGCGGCGATGCCGAGGATCTGGGCGGTCCCGGCCTTCCCGGGCGCCGCGGGGCGGGGGGCGGCGTCGGCCGCGCGGGCGGCCGCCGACGCGCGCATCGGCGTGTCGAGCATCGTCGTCACGGCACCGCCGGCGGCAGCGGCCTTCGCGCCGAGTGTCGTCGCGTGCAGCGGACCGATCGTCTGCAGCGGCCCCGTGTCGCCTTCGGTTTTCAGGGGCAGGTCGATCATCATTTTGACCATTTGCAGGTCGGACGCCATCTCGCTCGCCCGGCTGTAGCGGTCATCGGGATTTTTCTGCAGGGCGCGGGACACGATCTCGTGCAGGCTGTCGGGCAGCTCGGGCACGGACGCGTTCACGGGCGGCGGCTCGACGTGGATGATCTGGTAGACCACGGTCGTGGGCGACTCGCCGGTGAAGGGCTTGTGACCGCTGAGCAGCTCGTACATCAGGACGCCGACCGAAAACAGATCGGCGCGCCCGTCGACGGGTTTGCCCATGATTTGCTCGGGCGCCATGTAGCTCGGCGTGCCCATGATCATGCCGGACTGCGTCACCGAACTTTGCGCGAACTTCGCGATGCCGAAGTCGAGAATCTTGACGGTGCCATCTTCGAGGACGCGCACGTTGCCCGGCTTCACGTCACGATGGACGATGCCCTGCTCATGCGCGTAGCCGAGGCCATCGCACAACTGGATGACGACGTCGAGCTTCTGCGCGAGCGACATCTTCACATCGCCCTTCAGCATCGCGTCGAGGTCCTTGCCGCTCAGGAATTCCATCACGATGTACGGCGTGCCCTCGACCTCGCCGAGCTCGTGGATAGTCACGACATTGCGGTGCTGCAGGCGGGCGACGGCGCGGGCCTCGCGCTGGAACCGGTCGCGCGCAGTCTGATCCGTCGTGAAGTCGAGCAGCATCATCTTCACGGCGACGTTCCGCTCAAGGACGGCATCGCGGGCGCGATAGAGCACGCCCATGCCGCCGCGACCGACGAGCTCGATGATCTCGTATCGACCAATGGTCTTGGGGGTTGGCTGCACGGGTCAGTCTCTGTCCACGCCGGCGCTGGCGGCCGGGGGATTGCCGGTCATCGCCTGGAGGGGGCGGCCCAGGAGGCGATCGTGTTGAGCATCGAGGGTCGCGAGGATCTCTTGAATCCGCGCGCGCCGGAACGGGACGACTTTCAGCACGTCCGGGCCCCGCTCCTCGAACAGAGGCAGCTCCCGCAGCAGGGGGTTCGCCGCGACCTCGGCATCGGGGTCCGACTCGGCGGCGCCCTCTGGGCGGGGTCCGCGCGCCTCGATGAGCTTCGCGTTGTCGGCGTACCGCTCGAACGCGTGAACGGCGATATCGCGCGTCTGGCGATCCCACGCCTGCAGAAAGCGTGTCAGGCTGGCGAGCATCTCGATGGTGCGCTGATAGCGATTCGCCGGATCCTTCTCAAGCGCCTTCATCACGATGGCCGTCAGCTCTGGCGGCGCCTCGGCGCTCGTCACGGCCTCCGGGGGCTCCAGCCGAACTCGGTTCAACACGTCGGGGAGCCGTTTGGCCGTAAACGGCTTTCGACCCGTCAAGAGCTGGTAGAAGACCGCGCCCGCCGAGAACACATCCGAACGCTGGTCGACGACCAAGCCCATCACCTGCTCCGGGGACATGTAGTCGGGCGTGCCCACGAGCAGGCCGCTTCGCGTCAGTTTCGACGAGGCGATGCGGGCGACGCCGAAGTCGAGGACCTTCACCTGACCGTCGGTCGTGACGAACAGGTTGGCCGGCTTCACGTCGCGGTGCACGATGCCTCGCGAGTGCGCGAAGGCCAGGCCCTCGGACACGCGCATCATGATCTCGACCTGCTGCTCGAGCGGCAGCTTCACGCCACGCGCCAGGAGGTTCGTGAGGCTCTCGCCCGTGAGCAACTCCATCACGATGTAGGCGCGACCACTCTCCTCGCCGAAGTCGTAGATCGTGATGATGTTGCGGTGCGTCAACTGCCCGGCGGACCGCGCCTCGCGAAAGAACCGCTGGCGAGTCTCGTCGGAGACGTCGATGTCGGAGATCAGCATTTTCACGGCGACGGGCCGGCCGATCACCGTGTCCTTCCCGCGATAGACGACGCCCATACCGCCGCGGCCGATTTTCTCGATGAGTTCGTACCGGCCGATGCGCGTGAGCGGTCCGTCCGCGCTCTCTGCCGGCGAGGCCGGAGGCGCGGCGGGTGGCGCGTGAATTGCGTCGTCGGATGCCATGGCCATGCGACTCACGTGCGTTCGTCGACCCGATCGCAGGCGACGACGAGCGCGGTGACGTTGTCGCCCGCGTCCCGCTCGAGCGATTGGTGGACGAGATCCTCGGCCATGGCCTTGGGCGCAGCGCCCGACGACAGCACGCGCTCGAGCTGCTGATCGTCCAGGACACCGTGCAGGCCGTCCGTGCAGAGGAGGAAGCGCTCGCCACCGCGCAGCGTGCGCTCGTGGATCTCCATCTCGATCGGCTCGCGCGCGCCGATGACGTTGGTCAGCACGTGACGCATCGGGTGCGAGGCCAAGGCGGCTTCGTCCATCGCCGGCTCGCGAGCCAGCACGGTCGCGACCCAAGAATCGTCGCGAGTCAACTGCTCGAGGCGGCCGTCCGCCCACAGGTACAGGCGGCTGTCGCCGACCCCGCAAAACGCGCACTGGTCTTCCTCGATCAGCATGGCGACGACGGTCGTGCCGAGGCCGGTATAGCTATCGTGACTTTCGCCGGCCTTGAACACGCGGCGGTTGGCGAGCTTGATCGCGGTCGCGAGGCGATTCCCGAGAAACGAGAGGGCCGGGTCGATCCCGTAGGGCCACGTGAAGTCGTCGCCGGGCTTGGACCGGAGGAGGAAGCCCTGAATGGCCTCAACCGCCAGCGCGGAGGCCACTTCGCCGGCGTTGTGACCGCCCATGCCGTCGGCAACCAGAAACAGGCCGAGGTCGGCGTCCGAGGACAGGGCATCCTCGTTGTTCTTTCGGACCCGTCCGGGATGGGTCACCCCGTGTGCCACCAGCGTGAACGTCATCGTTTCGATTGGTGGTTTCGCCCTCGGCGATCAGACGACATTAGAGGCGCCAGGGCGGCCTTACAATACCACTTTAGTCTACCTAGAAAGGCTTGAAGGCTCGAAGGCTTAGAGCTTGACGGCTCGAAGGCTTTGAGCCGTAAAGGCTTAAGGGCCTACCCTATTGGGAGCCTCTTGTCCAGCCTCCTGACACTTCACGCCTCCAGCCACGAGCCTTCCCGCCTTCAAGCCTCCCGGCTTGACGCCTTCCGTGTCCTTCCCTACCCCAGCTTCGCCATCAGTTGCGCGCGGCTGTCGACGCCGACCTTATCGAAGATGCGCCCCAGGTGCTTCTTGGCGGTCGCGATCTCAATCCCCAGGTTTTGCGCGATCTCGCGGTTCCCCTGCCCGCGGACGATGAGGTCGACGATCTGATTCTCGCGGGCTGAGAGGCGGTAGCGCCGGCCGAAGGCCGCGACATCCGCGCCGCTCGACCGCACGCTGAGGGCATAGGTGGGCATCGGCGCGCGGCCGCGGCGCGCGATGGGCCAGACGTGGAGGTAAAAGGGCTCGCCGCTCTGCGAGGTGAGGAGCGAGACGCTGGCCGCGGCCTGGCGACCGGCGCCTCGGCCGCTCTCGAGCGCAGCGATGTGGTCCACGAGCACGACGCGCAGCTCGATGCGGTCGTTCGCCCGGAGACGATCGGCCAGCTCCACGGCGGCGTCGTTCGCGTAGACTTGCCGCCGGTCTTCGAAGACGAAGACGGGCAATTTCAATTGATCGAGGACACGTGCGAGGAGCGCTGCGTGTGGCTTCATGTTTGACCGGCGGGGGCCCCTGCACCCCGCCTAGCGGCCGTCGGTCCGCTCGCGCTGCCGACGCGCGCTCCCCGCCGGCCGCGGCTCATTTACCGGTCCCGGTTTCGATCGGCGAGGCCGATCGTCTCGGAGTCTCCGTGCGTGAGATCGGGCGCCTCCGCCTCGGCCGTCCCGGTCGTGGTGGTGTCGGTCGACGCGCTCGGCGTGCGCGGGCTGACCGCGGCCGACTGGGGCATCGTGCCGACGATCGTGCCGAGGAGGGCGGGATCGGGCAGCGCGAACGCGCCTATCGCTCGCGAGGTTTCCCACGCGAGCCGAGCCTCTGTTTCGCTCAGCTCGAGACGCATCAGGAGTTCGACGTTGAACGCGCCGACGGACGGGAAGCGATCCTCCGGATCCGCAGCCAACGCGCGCTCGAACAACGTCGTCCAGCGGTCCGCCCGCACGCCGTGGGCCGCGAGCGCGTCTGGGAGCGCCGGCGGCATGAGCCATCCTTCAGTGGGCATGGGCCGATTGGGGCCCGCGAGGATGTCGAGCGCAATCTGGGCAACCGAAAAGGCATCGGACCGGAAGTCGCCGGCCTCGCCTCTCACGCGCTCGGGCGCGGTGTGCCGCGAGGGCGCGGGTCGCCGGCCCGTCGAGGCCACGATCGCGTCGGCGACCGCCGCGACGCCGAAACTCCCGACCTTGAGCATGTAGTCCGGACCCACGTGGATGTTCGACGGCTTGAGGTTCAAGTGCGCAACGCCCAAGTCGTGCGCATACTCGAGGGCGTCGACGATTTGGACCAGCAAGGAGACGCGCAGTGGCAGATCAAGATCGACGCCACGCGCGAGCGCCTCATCCAGCCCCTGGCTATCGACGAATTCCGACGCCATGAAGAGGCCGCCCGGCCACTCGCCCGCATCGTACAGGGCGACGATCCCCGGATGCGTCAGGCTGCCGGCCCGTGACATCTCCCGCAAGAACACGTCGCGCACGAGCGCCACGGCAGCAGCATCGGGCGTCTTCAAGGGAAATACCTTGACGGCCACGGGCCGCTCGATCACCGGGTCGAACGCGTCGTAGACCTCGTCGAGCGGATCGGCCGCCAGGCGCGATCGGATTTCGTAGCGGCCAACGCCCGCCGGCAACGCCCCTCGATCGGCGCTGGACTCGACCATGTCCAGAAGGTTGTAACACAGAAGCTCGAATACGACGGGGCCCTCGTCACACACGCATACGGCGTTCTGACTACAATGTGGCGCCTGCACCCGGCCGCCGGGGCGGCGGAGACTGCCATGGACTACAGTCCGTTCATCGTCGTGCTGTTCGTCATCGCGGTGTGGCTTTTCCTGATGATGTTCCGCACGGTCCCGCAGGCTACGGTCGGGGTTGTGACGGTTTTCGGCAAGTTCCAACGGATCATGCGCGAGGGTCTGAACCTCAAAATGCCGTGGGAAAAGATCACACAGCGGCTGTCCCTGCAGAACCGCGCCCTGCAGATGGAGTTTCAGGCGATTACGCTCGACCAGGCCAACGTCAAGTTCGCGACGATGGTCCTCTATGCCGTGTCGGGAGCCGACGACGAGACGATCAAACGCGCGGTCTTCAGCTTTGCGACGCCGCAGGAGTTCGGGCTAGCGCTGCAGCGGACGATCGACGGGTCGATCCGGCAATTCGTCGCGACGACGAAGCAGTCCGACATCCTCGGCATGCGGGCCGAGATCGTCGATCACACCAAGAAGAACCTCGATGAGGTCGTCAACGTCTGGGGGTACGTCGTCCGCGACATCCAAATCACGGACATGACGTTCGACCAGGTGATCATGGACTCGATGGCGCGCGTCGTATCGTCGAAGAACCTCCTGGCCGCCGCGGCCAACGAAGGCGCGGCGCTGCTCGTGAAGCGTACGAAAGACGCCGAAGCCGAGGCGGCCTACAAGACGATCGGTGCCGAGGCGGAGAAGAAGGCGGCGGCGCTGCGCGGCGAGGGCCTGGCGCTCTTTCGCAAGAACGTCGCCGACGGGATGAAGGACGCCGCGGCCAGCCTGAAGGTCGCGGGCGTCGACGCCAACTTCCTGCTGTTCCTCGAGTACACGGACGCACTGAAGTACGTGGCGGACCACGCGCAGGGCAAGGTCATTTTCATGGACAACGGCGCCGCCGCCCCCTCTCGGGTCGTCCAGGGCATCATTGGCGCCGGCGCGGAGACGGAGACTAAACCAGGTCCAGCGTGAGGGGCGGCAAGTCGAGCGCGTCAACCTCGGCTCGCCACGTCTCGCCAGACGCAATCGGCTGAGGGGTCGTGAGCGTGCCCGTGCTCACGAGGTCCCCGGCCGCGAGCGGCTCGGTCGTCGCGCGGCCAGCGTCTGACGCCTCGCGCGCCTGCCGCGAGAGCGCCCCGACGAGTTCGGCCAGACACAGCGCGGGGCTGCGAAGGGCGTTTTTCCCCGCGCCCTCCTCGACGAGCTGGCCGTTCTTCGACAACCGCAACCCAAACGAGGCGAGCGTCTCGGCGTCCAGCGGCCGCGGGGCCCGAGGCGGCCCGACGACGAGCGCCGTATGGAAGCCGAACGCGGCAACGAAATCGGCCGGCTGAAACTTCCAGTCTGGGAATACGCAGTCGTTGATCTCGAACCCAAGCGCCATCCACTCGACCCCTTCGAGGATCGCGGCCGGATCGGTCGCGCCCGGCTCCAGCGCACGCGCCACCTTGAAGACAATCTCCGGCTCGATGCGCGGCGCGACGCGGCCCGCGAGGCCGTGTGTCGCGCGCGACGTCCTGGCGATGTGCACCGTGTCGTCGTACAGATGCGCCCAGACGAGCGTCTCGAGCTTGAGGATGCGCCACATCGCCTTGTTGGCGAAGCCCACCTTGAGACCGATCGTGCGATGGCCCGCCAGCTGCCGGCGCCTGGCGAGCTCAGCCTCGAGGACGTAGGCCGTCGCCAGCGTCAGCCCGCCCTCGCGCGCGCTCGGCGGCGATGGTCGGCGCTCGCCGTGAGCGTAGGCCCACTCCAGTTCATCGGCGAGGCTCCGCACCTTGACGTCGACCGCGAGATCGGCGGCCATGGTCAGACAGCGCCCGAGGCCGGCGGCACGCGAACATCCGCGGCGGTCGCGGCGACGACGTCCGTCGCGGCGGTGACGACCGCGGGCGTCCGGCCTGTGGGATTCGCCACGGTCGCCCGCCAGAGTCCGAGCGCGAGGAGGGCCGAGGTCAAGGCCATAACGGCGCTCCCGGCGAAGGCCGGCGTCCACGTGCCATGGCTCTCGAAGAGCTTCGCCGCCAGGCCGCCCGCGACGATCGACGCCACGCCCTTGGATGTATAGAGCACGCAGTTGTTCGACGTCGCGTGGCGCGTGCCGAAGTAGTCGGTGAGGGCAGCCGGAAAGAGCGCGTAGATCTCGCCCCAGGTGAAGTAGGTCGCGAGCAGCGTGACGATGAACCACAGCGGCGATGCGCGCCCGATCGTGATCACGAGCGACAGGCACATCGCCTGAATCGTGAAGGCGATGAGCATCGTCTTCTCGCGGCCGATGCGGTCGGAGACCTGGCCCCAGAACACGCGCCCGCCGCCGTTGGCGAGCGGACTCAACGTGGCCGCGAGGACGAGCGTGGCCGGCGCGAATCCCCAGGTGGCGGCGATGGGGCCGACTTGCGCGGTGACCAGCAGGCCGCCGATCCCCATCAACAGGAACATCACGTACAGCAAGTAGAAATGACCCGTGCCCAGCATCTCGGCGGTCGTGAACTGGTGCGCGCCAATGCGGCTCTTCGCGGTGGCGAGGGAGCTCGTGGCCGGCTCGCGGGGCGGCATACGAAGAAACTGCGCGACGATCACAATGGCGACGCCCTGCAGCACGCCCGTGCGTAAGAACGCGGCCTGATAGCCGTCTGCGGCGATGATCCGCGCGATCACCGGAACGAAGAGCGACGCGCCGGAGGCGAATCCGGCGGCCATGATGCCAGTAGCCAGACCCCGCCGGTTCCGAAACCACTTGAGCGCCGATCCCATCGACGCGCCGTAGACCAGCGACGCGCCGATACCGGCCGTCGCGTAGAGCGCGTAGAGTTCCGGGAGCGTCTTCGCGCCGCTGAGCCCGGCCCAGCCGAGGCCGCACAGCACGCCGGCCAGCGTGATGAACACGCGTTGGCCGAGCCGATCGATGAGCCATCCTTCGAGGGGTTGCACCCAGGTCTGACAGAGAATGAAGAGCGTGAAGCCCCACTGGATGTCGGAGAGCTTCCAACCCATCGCGTGCTGAATCGGCTTCACGAATAGCGTCCACGAGTACTGCAGGTTGGCGATCATGATCATCGCCACGAGCGAGGCCGACAACTGGAACCAGCGGTTGTGTAACAGGGGGACGGGGTGTGTCAGGGGGACGGGGATGTTTTTCACAGGGCCCGCCGATCAGGCTCCGAGGCCCTGTGGAAAACAGCCCCGTCCCCTAAGAGCTTTACGCAGGCGTAGACGGCACGGGTCGCCGGCATCGGCACGCCGAGGCGCTCGCCGAGTTCGACGACGGCGCCGGCCACGGCATCGATTTCCATCGGCCGGCCAGCCTCGAGGTCCTGGAGCATCGACGTCTTATGGGCGCCGACCTTCCCGGCGCCGGCCATGCGCTGCTCGATGGACACCGGCAACTCGATCCCCACGCGCGCGGCTACGGCCTCCGTCTCGACCATGACCTCCCGAACGAGCCGCGAGACGTCAGGATGCCGCACCATGTCCTCGAGCGTGGCCCGCGTGAGGGCGCTAATCGGATTGAAGGCGACGTTCCCGAGCAGCTTGACCCAGACCTCGTGGCGGAACCGCGTGCTGACGGGACAACGGAGACCGCCCGCGATCAGCGCCTCGGCGATGCGCCGGGCGCGATCCGAGCGGGTGCCGTCAGGCTCGCCGAGGCTCAGGCGATTGCCCTCGTGGTGCCGAATCACTCCGGGGGCGGTGATCTCGGTCGAGAAGTACGCCAGGCCCCCCACGACGCGTGCCGGATCAATCGCCCTCCCGATGCAGCCACCGGGGTCGACGCGATCGAGGACCCATCCGTCCATCGGCCCACCCAGTCGCTGGAAGTACCACCACGGAATCCCGTTTTGCGTGCTGATGACCACAGTGTCGGGCTTGAGCAGAGGTTGGAGCATCGGCGCCACGCCGGTCAGGTGATGCGCCTTCACGCCGAGGATCACGACATCGGCCGGGCCAATCTCAGCCAACGACGCCGCGACTGCCGGCCGCACGTGAAACTCGCCTTCCGCGCTCGTCACGCGCAGACCGTGCTCGCGCATCGCCGCCAGATGGGGGCCGCGCGCGTGCAGGACGACGTCGGCGCCCGCCCGCGCGAGGCACGCGCCGACGTACCCGCCGATGGCGCCCGCGCCGACGACGACGAACTTCACGATGCCTTGGTGAAGGCCTGCGCGACGAGCCGACGCTGGATCTTGCCGGTCGCCGTGCGCGGAATTGTCTCGGTGATGTGGATCTGCTTCGGCCGTTTGAAGTCCGCGAGACGGTCCTTGCAGTAGGCCATGAGGTCCGATTCACTGGTCGCCTCGCGGAGCACGACGGCCGCCGCGACCTCCTCGCCCCACGTCGGATGCGGCACGCCGAAACACACGGCCTCGGCGACGGCCGGATGCGCGAGCAGCACCTCGTCGATCTCGCGCGGTGAAATCTTCTCGCCGCCGCGGTTGATCAATTCCTTGAGGCGGCCCACGAGGGTGAGATAGCCGTCTGCGTCGAGGACGCCCTGGTCGCCGGTGCGGAACCAGCCGTCGACGAACGACGTCGCATTCGCCTCGGGATTGCTCTCGTAGCCCGTGATCACGTTGGGGCCCTTGATGACGACCTCCCCACGATCACCGACCGGCAGGTGACGTCCCGCGTCGTCCATGATGCTGATGTGGATGCCGGTGCCGGCGCCGACGGACCCTGGCTTGCGCGCGGCGGGCGGCAGCGGATTGGACGCCATCTGATGGGCTGCCTCGGTCATGCCGTAGGCCTCGAGCACGGGCGCGCCGAAGGCCGCCTCGAGATCGTGCATGACCTGTGGCGGCAACGACGCGCTACACGACCGGATGAACCGCAGGCGATCGGCGCCGGCGGGCGGGGCGGCGCGATCGGCGCGGGCGAGCAGCAACTGGTGAATCGTCGGCACGGCGGAGTACCACGTCGCGCCATAGTCGCGTGCGATGCGCCAGAAGGAGAGGGGCGTGAACTTCGCAGGCACGACGACCGTACCGCCGGTGGACAACGTAGCCAGCGTCGAGGCGACGAGCCCGTGCACGTGAAAGAGCGGCATGACACACAGCGAGACGTCGGTCGGTCCGAGAGCGTACGTCCGAGCGACATTGCCGGCGGAGATGCGCAGGTTCGAGTGTCCCAGGGGCACGCGCTTCGGCCGCCCCGTGCTGCCGCTCGTGTGCAGAATCAAGGCTGGCTGCTGATGCTCATTGGGAGCCAGCGGGACGAGGGGCGTTCGATCCGTGACGCCGACGACCGTCACCCTGCCGTTTTCCATGGCGACGGTCGCGATGGGTACGGTCGAACCAGCTGCTTTCCGGGCTTCGTCGGCGCCGTCCGGCGGCAGCAGCAGCAGCTTGGCGTTCGTGTCGTCGAGATAGAACTTGAACTCCTCTTCCCGATAGGCCGGATTGAGCGGCGCCGCGGTACCCGCCTCGGCCGCCGCCAGGAACGTGACGATCACGGGCAAGCCGTTTGGCAACGCCAGCCCGACGCGATCGCCGCGCCGGACCCCGAGCGCGGCGAGCGACTCGGCGACGTCGCGCACCTGTCGTTTCAACTCGGCGTACGTGATTTTCAAGTTGTCTTCCGGCACCACGATGGCCGTGCGAGCATCGAACTCCGGCCGGAGCAGGTCGACAAGCGTCTCGGTCACAGGGCACCCTCATCCGTCAGCAGCGCGCGATAGGCAGGAATGGTCAGAAATTCCTCGGCGGTTGAGCTGAGCGCCAGATCCTCGAACAGGCGACGCGCCGCCGCAAAGCGGCCGGCGTCGAACCGCGCAGCGCTGATCTCGCTCCGCACGCGGGCCAGCTCCTGATCGACGAGGTCGCGGACGAGCGCGGCCGTCACGCTCTGGCCATCGTCGAGCTTCGCGTGATGGTAGATCCACTGCCAGACCTGCATGCGACAGATTTCCGCCGTCGCCGCATCTTCCATCAAATGATAGATCGGCACGCACCCCTGGCCGCGCAGCCACGCCTCGATGTACTGAATGCCGACCCGGATGTTGTGGCGCAGCCCCGCCTCAGTCCGGGTGCCGCGTGGCGGCTCGAGGAGCATGGCTTCGGTGACCGGCGCGCCGCCGAGCCCCGCCAACAGCTGATTCGGCCCGGGCATGCCCCCGTCAAAGATCTGCTTCGCAATCGGGACGAGCGCCGGATGCGCGACCCAGGTGCCGTCGTGGCCGGCGCGAACCTCGCGCAGCTTGTCGGCGCGCACCTTGTCGAGCGCGGCGTTGTTGGCAGCCGGGTCGTCCTTGATCGGGATCTGGGCGGCCATGCCGCCCATCGCGTGGGCACCGCGGCGATGACAGGTGGCGATGAGGAGCCGCACGTAGGCGCTCAAGAACGGCGCTTCCATGGTGACCTGGCCCCGGTCAGGCAGCACGAAACCGGGGTCGGCTGCGAGCGTCTTGATCGAGCTGAAGATGTAGTCCCAGCGGCCGCAGTTCAGGCCGGCCGCGTGCTCGCGCAGCTCGTAGAGGATCTCGTCCATCTCGAAGGCCGCCGGCAGCGTCTCGATCAAGACCGTCGCCTTGATCGTGCCGACCGGAAGGCCGAGCCGACCTTCGGCGTGGAGGAACACATCGTTCCACACCCGCGCGTCGAGGTGACTTTCGAGCTTTGGCAGATAGAAGTAGGGCCCCGAGCCGCGCCGCACCAGCTCGGCGGCGTTATGAAACGCGTAGAGACCGAAATCCACCAGCGATCCTGGCGCGGATGTGCCGTCCACAACGACGTGATGCTCGGGGAGGTGGAGGCCGCGCGGCCGCGCCATCAGCACGGCGGCCCTCGCGTTGAGCGCGTACGACTTCCCCGTCTCCGGTGCGACGTAGCTGATGGTGCGCCGGGTCGCGTCCATGATGTTCCCGTGGCCGGCGACGAGATTCGCCCATGTGGGCGACGTCGCGTCCTCGAAATCGGCCATGAACACCGATGCGCCGGAGTTCAGTGCGTTGATCACCATTTTTCGATCGACGGGCCCGGTGATCTCGACGCGGCGGTCCGCGAGATCGGGCGGCACGGGTCCGACGCGCCAGTCGCCGGCCCGAACCTGGGCGGTTTCCGGCAGAAAGTGCGGACGCTCGCCGTTGGCGAATCGCGCGTGCCTAGCCTGCCGCGCGGTCAAGCGCTCATCGATGCGCGGGCGGAAGCGGACCACGAGATCCTCGACGAACGCGAGGGCGTCTGGTGTCAAAACGCGCGCGGCGTCCGAAGCAATCGATGCGTCAACCACGGCGGCGATCCGCAGGCGAGACGTGGAGGCCGGTCCGGAGTGGGCCTGCGACATGCGGGCGTTGGTTAACAATGGCGCGCGGCGGAGGGAAGATCAAGGCGTGAAGGCTTGAAGGCACGACTGGGCCCTTCCGCCAACGGAGCCTTCGGCTTCAACCCTTCACGCCTCCAGGCCTTCAAGCCTTCAGGCCTTCCCTTCGATGAGTCGTCGCGCGGCCTGATAGCCCCGGTACAACCGCACGGTCTTGTCGTGCGGCCCTTCGTACTCGACGGTGAAGCGGCCCTCGTAGCCGGACGAGAGCAGCGAGTGAATCACGGGGCGGAGATCGACGAGGCCTTCGCCGAATTCGCAGTACTCACCCGGCCCTGACAATCCCTTGAGGTGCACGTGCGAGACGAGGGGCCGCACGACGGCAAGGGCCTCGAGGCAGTGCGTGCCGGCGTGCTCGGCGTTGATGGGGTCGAAGTTCATGCGGACGTTCGGGCGGTCGACCTCGGTCAGGATTTCCGCGCACGTCACCGGTTGGCCTGACGCACCCCGTCCGTGATTCTCGAACACGAACGTGACGTCGCCATGGATTTCCGCCAGCCGCCGGAGGTGGCTGCAGACCAGATCGAATCGGGCCCGTGAGTAGTCGGCCGTCGCGAGACGCCCAAGGAAGAGGCGCAGGTGCGTCGCGCCGAGGCGGCGTGCGAACCCGACCTGCCGGGCCACGGAGGTGAACGTGCCCTCGATCGCGGGCGCCGGCTCGAAGAAGTCACACCACCCGCCGGAGACCACTGCCGCGCGCTGCCCGTGGCGGCTGAGCACGTCGGCCGCGGTCTCGATCGACTCGCCCTCTTCCATGAACGGCCACAAATTCAGGTCGAGGTCCCGCCAGCCGAGACGGGCAAAGACTTCGAGCGTGGTCTCGACGGGCTCGCGCTTGTGCGAGGTCGTCGAGGGCATCACGCGCGCGATGGTCCGAAATGGGGCTATGGGTGAATCCGCGATCATACGCGCTCGAAGGCGAGCGACTTCTGGTACGCCGAATGCACTGTCTCGGCCATGCCCCAGTACTTGAACTCCGCATGCCGGCCGACGTACCGCAGGTTCGAGATCTTCTTCCCGCGATCGACATACGCGTGATAGCTCGCGAATCCCTGCTCAGACTGCTGCGGATACGCCTTGTCGGCAAACAGGTTGTTCGCGCGAGCGAAGTCGATCGTGTTCTTCGGAAAGAACGCGCCCGCGCCCGGCAGGATCGGGATCTCGATCAGGATGAGCGTATCCGGGCTCTCGTGTCGCGTGATGACCTTCATCTCGGTCACGCGGGTCTGGAACTCGCAGGCCGAGTAATGGAGCGACTCGGCCCCCTCGGGAAACGCATGACCGACATTCGGAATGACCAGCGGCACCAGCATCCGGCCGGTGTACGGCAGGGTGTCCTCACCCCACAAGTGGTCGAGATCGATCGTGCACCACACGGTGTGGTAGTCGCTGAAGTAGTACTTCGTGCCGCTCTCGGTCGCCACGTAGGGACGCGTGTGCTCGTCGCGGATGCCCACCAGCCGATCCTTGACGAGGGTCGATCGCGCCGCCATCGCGTCCCACACCGACGCCCAGCCGTGCTTCGGGTACACCTGAAATCGCAGGCCTTTGCCCAGCGTGAAGTCGGTGAACTTGAGCGGATCGTAGCCCTGCACTTGGGTCGTCTTCGGAGCGCCGCCCTTCTCGCCCTGAAACCGATCGGCCCACACCATCGACGTCTCCAGCTCGTCGCCAGGGATGTTCCACATCTTCCAGGTGTAGTCGGCCATGAACTTCCGATAGAGGGTCTCGCCGATGGCCGCGGTGAAATACTCGGCGAACTTGCACTCGCCGAGCACCGGCAACTGGCTCTCGATGAGCTTCATCTCCGCGTTCCGATTCACCTTCAACTCGCGCGCGATCGCGTCGCGCTCGGGCATGTCGGCCACATCGTCGTAATGCACCGGATAGCGGTACTTGCGGCGGTCCGCCTCGACGTAGGTGAAGAGCTTCCGGTCGATGTAGAACAACTCGTCGTTCGTGAGCTTCACGATCGTGGCGTTGATCGGGTCTTCCTTGCCGCCCGGCCAAAACCAGATGTGCGGCCCGAACTCGTACGGGTGGCCGCCGTAGGTGCACGTGCGCGCCAACCCCCCGACGCGTCCGTGCCTCTCGATAATCGTGACGTCGTACCCCTTTTCGGTGAGGTAGTACGCCATCGACGCGCCGGCGACGCCGCCGCCCAGGATCAGGATCGACTTGTTACTCACGCCGCTCACCCAAGGTTGTGCTCCTTCATCCACTTCACGGTGTGCCACCGAGGATCGTCCGACAGCGCCCCGGTCCGGTAGGCCTCGGCCAGCTCGCCCACCGCGGTCGCCACCGTCCGGGTCGGGGCAAACCCGGTCGCCAGGAGCCGCTTCGAGGACAGCCGATACGATCGCGGGTCGTCCGACGCCTGGACGACGATCTCCGCGGGCACCTGGCGCACGACGACGTCGGCGATCTCGCGCACCGTAAGATTCTCGAAGCCGGCGTTGAAAATGCCGCCGAGGCGACGCGCCATCAGGAACAGATAGAGGTCCACCAAATCGTCCAGATGGATATTGGGGCGCACCTGGGCGCCACCAAAGACGGTGACCCGTCCCCGCGACAGCGCGTGCATCGTCAGCAGGTTGACGGTGAGGTCGAGCCGCATGCGCGGCGAGAGCCCGCAGACGGTGGCCGGGCGAATGACGGTCGCGACGAGCGTCTCCCCGTAGCTGAGGACGACGCGCTCAGCCACCATCTTGGTCTTGTTGTATTCGGAGATCGGCACGAGGTCGAGGTCCTCGGTCACCTCCGGCTCGGCCCGCACACCATAGACCGACCCCGACGACGCGTAGATGAGCTGCTTCACGCCCTGCCGGGCTGCTTTCTCGGCCAGGCGCATCGTCGCCAGCACGTTCACTTCCCACGACGCATAGGGATTGAGCTCGACGGCCGGGTCGTTCGCGATGTTCGCCAGGTGAAAGATCGTGTCGAAGGGCGACAGGTCGAACGTGTCGATCGCCCGGACATCCATCGGCACCACCTCGAGGCGCGGATGCGGCGGCAGAAAATTGCCGAACCACTGCGTGTCGATGACGGTCACGTCCGCCAGGGTGCGGCCGAGGAGGGCCTGGGTCAGCCGCGTCCCCACGTAGCCGCAGCCGCCGGTGACCAGGACGCGCATCAGATGACGATCTTCCCGATGGTCATGAACTCCGACTCCGTCACGGGGCTTTCATTACAGCGGCGCTGCGTCATGGCCGCCGCTCCGATGCTGCCGGCGAGCACGACGACGGCGGCCGGCTCACCGACGCTGGCGGCCGCGGCCGCCAGCGCGAAGTACGCGTCGCCGCACCCGATGGTGTCGATCACCTGGACGCTGAGCGAGGGCAGTGCGAATCGGACGTCGTCGGCCTTGATCGCCGCGCCCTGGGCGCCGTCGGTCACCGACACCATGCGGCCGCCGAGAAGCGCCGCCGTCCGTTCGACCAGTTCGTGGAGCGCGAGCCCGCGATCATGCAGACACAGCTCTGCTTCCGTTCGATTCAAGCTGTAGAAGTCGGCGCCGCGATACTTAAGCGGCAGGCTATGGCCGTAGTTGCCGGAATTGACCTGGGCCATGACGCCAACGAACGCACGCCCTTTCGCGGCGATCGCCTCGTTCACGGCAGCGGCATCGAGGAGGCCGTGGCCATAGTCGGCCACGAGCACCAGGTCGTAGTCGCTGAAGGTCGGCAGCGCGTCGGCGGACATCAGCGTCAGGCCGTGCCGACGCGCCTTGAACAGCGGATGCCCGGTATCGCGATCGACGAACCGCGTCTCGACGAGTTCGCCCGGTGCGATCGGGTGCACGTGGAGATTGGGCGCCAGGCCTGTCTCCAGGTCGTTCGTGAAGCAATGCACCTCGCGCACGAAATTCGCCAGGTGCCGCGCGATGATCCCGGTGCCGCCAATCTGGCGCGCCCGGGCCTGCTCGCGTCCCGCCACGCATCGCGACTGGGTCGACATGTTCGTCAGGGCAACGTCCACCCATTCGTCGACGATCGTTTCGCCGAGCAGGCAGACGCGCAGTGTCGCCGCGCGCGCCAGGAACTCCTTGATCTCGGCGAGCTTGAATCCGTGGTCGGCGACGTCGCGAAACAGCACCTGATCGTTCTGCAGCAGCGGGCTGCGCTGCCCCGCTTCGGACGACGCCCTCAGGAAGTGAGCGAGTTTCGTCGACGAAAACGTCTCGCCCGACGTGAAGTACATCCGGCCGCCGTACGCCTCGAGCGCCCGCATTTCATGAAACACGCTGCGGCTCTTGTCGAGGGCGAGGTCCCGGTACTCGGGCCCCTTGACGTACACGTCGGGCTGCAAGGCGATGACGGCCGACAACGCCGTCGGCTCGGGCACGAGCGCAACGTAGTCGACGATGGCGAGCGCCGCGACCTGCTGGGCGCGATACGTCTCGGGAAACGTCACGCCGCGCTTCTTCGTGATGAACCGATCGGCGGTAATCGTCACGACCAGCACGTCACCCTGTGCCTTGGCCTCCTCGAAATGAAACAGGTGACCGATGTGGACCAGGTCGAAGGCGCCGTGGCACTGGACGATCCTCTTGCCAGCCAGCCGCTGGCGCAGCTGCGGCAACTCGTCGAAGGGCACGAGCTTGTCGGCGACGTCCCGAAGAATCGTGGTGGTGTCGGTCATGCGGGTCCTGCCGCCGAACAGGCCCACCCGGTGCTCGCCCAAACGCGCCAGCCACGGAACGTGCAGGGGGTCAGGCCCGGCTCACGCCAGCGGGGCCAGACCCCTCCGGGCGGGGCGGCCCCGTTCGGCGTCACCCGCATGGACGAGTGTTGAAATGCGCTGTTACACATGAAAGCCGGCCTTGACCGCGTCATCGCGGAACATGCGAACGGTCTCGAGCGACAGGGCCGCGAGATCCCGGCCGACCATCGGCCATTTCTTCAGGATGTCGGCTGTGAGCGTGATGATATGGCACCCGACGGTATCGGCCTGAAAGATGTTCAGCACCTCGCGCGGGCTCGCCCAGATGACCTCCGCCGCCGGCGCCGTCGAGGCCAGGCACTTGACGCTCTCGGCGACGATCGGCATCGGGTCCCGGCCCGTGTCGGCGATGCGCCCGGCGAACACGGACACGAGAGACGGCGCACCGCCGGCGAGCGCCGCGGCCGACGCGGCGACCTGTTGGACCGTCAGGACGGCCGTCACGTTGACCCGCACACCGTCCTGCGAGAGCCGACGGACGAGATCGACGGTCGATCGGCCACCAGTATCCGTCACTGGAATCTTGACGTAGACGGACGGCCCCCACGTCGCGATCTCGCGCGCCTGACGATCCATCTCCGGGAAGTCGTCGGCGAACACCTCGAAGGAGATCGGCTTGGCCCCGACGACCGCCAGGACTTCGTGCGCAAACCGACGGTAGTCGCGAATCCCCGCCTTGTGCATCAGGGTCGGATTGGTGGTAAACCCCTGAATCTCGGGCCGCGCCGCGAGCGCCTGCATGTCTTTGACGTCGGCGCCATCGGCAAAGAGCTTCACGCGAAGGGCGCGCGCCTCGCTCACTGCGGCCTCCGATTGGGCAACGCGAGGATCCAATCAGCGGCCGCGCCGAGCGAGTCAACGCGGACATCGGGCTCGGTGCCGCAGGGCTCACCGGCGTGGTTCTCCACGAGCACGGTCGCTCGCACGCCCGCGCGGCGGCCGGCCTCGACGTCACGCCAGCGGTCGCCCACCATCACGCTGCGGCCCAAATCGTGCGCGGGCGCCTGGAGCAGGAGGCCGGGCTTCGGCTTCCGGCAGTCGCACGCGTCGGCTTCGTCGTGGTAGCACACGCGGAATTCGTCGATCGGCAGCCGCGCCCCAAGCGATGCGTTGATCGCCTCGACGACCGCTCGTGTTTGCGCCCCGCGCGCGACGTCCGGCTGATTCGTCACGACCACCAAACGATACCCCGCCGCTTTCAACCGCGCGAGGGCGGGGCCGACATCGGGCGCCACCTCGGTGGCTTCGACCGACGAGGGCGGATACGGTTTGCCGTCGCGCACGATGGCCCGGTTCACGACGCCGTCGCGATCGAGGAACACCGCCGGGGTCATCGCGCGGTCGACTCCCATTTCGCAGGGTTGGCTCGCAGCGCCGGATGCGACACGAGCAGATGCCAGATCACGGCTTGAAACGCCTCGGTGTGCGGCGTCACGGCGGACGGATTCACGACCGGCACGACCACACAGGCGTCCGCCAGCCGCGCCGTGATGCCGCCGTCCCGGCCGACGATGCCCGTCATCGTCGCGCCTACGGATCGGGCGTACTCGAGCGCGGCGACGAGATTCGGGCTGACGATCGGATCGCGACTGCCGCCGCCGACGGACAACACGAGGATCGCGTCACGCGCCACCAGCCGGCTTGCCGCCAGCCAGCCGGCGATGGCGCCCTCCCAGCCGTCGTCGTTGATGCGCGCCGTCAGCTCCGCGACGTTGTCAGTCGGCGCGTAGGCCTCGAGGCCGGCCAGCTTACGGAAATCGCAGACCGCGTGCGAGGCATGCGCCGCGCCGCCGCCGTTGCCCACGATGAACAGCCGTCCCCCTCGCGCGCGCACTCCGGCAAGCGTCGTCGCCAGGTGCTCGACGGAGGCCGGATCGATCGCCGCGGCAATTCGCGCGGTCTCCGCCAGATGATCACGAGCGAACATCGGCATCCTCTCCCCGGCCGCCCCACTCGAGGCGGCACAGCCCCCACAGCGTCCGAGTCACGTCCTGAATATTCTTCCACCGGAACGCCTTGCTCTCGCCAGCCGTCCGCTCCGTCAACTCCATCGGCACTTCAATCACCGTCCGCGTCCTGCGCAGGGCTTTCACGAGCACCTCGGCCTGAAAGCCGAATCCCGTCGACTGGATGCGAATCGACTTGAGGATGTTAGCGCGGTGAATCTGCAGCCCGTTGTAGTACTTCAGCCGCCGTCGCGTGATGACATTCACCAGCAGTGTAAACGTCTTTGACGCGACCGTCCGCGAGAACGTCCGCGACCGCCACATGTGGCGCGTGTAGCCGACGACGATGTCGGCGTTGCCGCACTGCCGGAACAGGTCGGCGAGCGTGTCCGATCCCCACGCGTCGTCGCCGTGCACCATGACGATGAACGCGCGGGTAGCCGCTTCGACGCCCCGGCGGTACGTCCACCCGAAGCCCATGTTCCGTTCGTTGACGAGGAGCTGGACGCCCGGAAACCGGGGCATATTCGCCCGGACGAGCGCGGCCGTCTCGTCCGTGCTCCCGTCGTCGATCACGAGAATCTCCGCGTCGATTCCCGTGCTGGAGAGCGCGGCGGTCACGTGGTTCAGCGTGCCGACGATGTTGGCTGCCTCGCGGTAGGCCGGGATGATGATCGAAAGAGACGGGCCGGTCGTCATGGCGCGTGGTCCTTGGACCTCACGGCATAGAGTCGCGCGTCTTCATTTCCAAAGACCAAGGTAAACCGGTCCGGCGCCGCCTGGGCCCATCCGTCCTCCACGGGAAACCCGTCCGGGCCATGGACTTGGTAGTCAGTCTCGTAAGCCGACAGGCGGGCGATGAAGACGTCGCGGACCCCTAGCGTATCGAGGTTGCCCATCCACAAGTCCGGAAAGCCCTCGAGTCGTTCGTACCTCGGCCGCAGGGCATCGTCTCGCGGTCCCGTACCGGGCGGCACAGGCTCGAGTTCGCCGGAGCTGATTGCCAGCGGCGGCGGGACGGGCTCGAAACGGCCGGCTCGGTACGCACGGTCGTAATCGTGGAACCGCCAGCCGAGGTGCCCGTCAATGTTCGCGTAGACGACGCGATTGGTCAGGTGCGGGCCGGAGAGTGGATACGGCAGGTTGATGCCGGTGTAGGCCACGGTCGTGTCGTGCACGTGGTCGTCCATCCACTCCCACGCGGTGATCAGCCCCGGACGGATGTACGGATCGGTGACGTGCAGGCGATCGCACCGCACCGGGGCGCAGCGCGTGTCCTCGCCGACGGCGAGGACGGCCCCGGTCGAGGCGACGAGGAGCGTCACGACCGGCACGGCCCAGCGCGAGCGGGCGATCGTCAGCCATACGACTCCGAACATGCCCGCCACGAGCGCAAACGCTCCGAGCGAGGTCGGCGAGATCAGGCCATTCAGTGCCCACCAATCGCTCATGTACCAGGGCACGGCCAGGGCAATGGCATGCGGCGTGCCGATCAGAATCCAGGCCAAGCCCGCGAGGCAAATCACGTGCAGACTCGCGTTCCTGACGCGACTGCGTCCGAACGCGAATGCGACGGGGACGAGGGCCGGGCCGACGGCGGGCAGGAAGAATCGTGAGTCGATGTTCACTGGCAAACCGAACCAGAAGAGCACGGCCATCACGAACGGCACTGCGGCCAGCCACGCGTGGGGCCACCAGCGGCGACGCACCATGGCGACGAGGCCGAGGCAAGCGAGGGGCCAGACGACGAACACGAGCGTGACGCCGAAGCTGTGCGCGAGGATCGTCGGGGCGAGGCTGATGTCACGCGTGTGAAACACCGTATTCAGCATCGCGACGCGGGTGAACGCGCCGCGCGCGATCGTCACGCCCGCCACGCTGAGTGACGCCGGGTAAATGGGACTGCCGGCGACGATCCAGTTCCGGAGATACCACGACGCGCCGAACACCGTGAGGCCGGGGATGGCCCATAGCGCACGGCGCCGCACGCCGTTCGCGACGGCCATCGAGAGCAGGACGGGCAAATAAACGAGGCCCAGGTACTTGGTGCCCAGGGTCAGCCCGACCGCGACGCCCCAGATGAGCCAGTCGGCCCGCGTATCGCGGTCGACCGCCACGAGCCCGAGATACATCGAGGCGGCAAAGCACGCCGCTTCGATGAGGTCCACATCAGCGCCGACGGCTTGCTCGAGCACCGGGCGAGCGAGCATGAAGAACAGCGCCGGGTACCACGCGTGGGCGCGCGCCGCGCCAAGTCGACGGGCGATCGCGTAGAGGGCGGCCGCCCCGAGAAACCAGAACGGCAACTGGCCGGCCCGCGCGAGAAAGTCGCCGTGCCATGGCGTCATCAGCCACAGGAAGAAGAGTTCGCCGTTGGCCGGCGCGTAGGCTTGCGCCTCGTCGCTGAAGGGCGTCGCCAGCACGGAGATCGCGTGATCCTGCAGCCAGCGCGCAGCGAAATACAGGTGATAGCTCAGGGCATCGTAGAGCGTCCGCGGAGCGTGCGTCGCCGCGAAGCCGATGGCAAAGGCGACGAGCGCCGAGGCGACGGCCAGGCTGGCGAGACCCACACGCGACGGCGGCGTCCAGGCCAAGGGCGGGATCGCGCCCGGTGTCTTCTGAAGGGTCTTCGTCTTCCGGAGAACGAGCGCGGCGACGGCGCCGGCCGCCGCGGCTCCGGCAAAGCCGGCGAGCGTCAGCGCGTGCAGGCCGTCCAGGACGAATCCGGTCAAGACAATGCACGCGACGGCAAGAATGGCCGTCCGCACGACGACACCGGCCGAACCATCACCGGACGGCACGCGTGAGGCCACCACGGCGGCGGACCACCACACGGCGACGGCCATCCCGAGGCAGAGCACGGCGCTCGTCGTGTGATACCCCTCCTGCCAAGCCATCGGCAGCAAGGGCAACGCAAGGGCAAGAGCGGCCGTGAGAACGATGCGCTCTCCCATCAACGAGTCGCGGACATCGGGCCGGCGCCGGGCGGCGCGCCGCTCGCCCTCAGTAGCAGGCTAGAACCAGCGACCAAAGGTGGCGGTTGCGTGAATCACGTTCGACGGCTGCGTAGGCGTCCTGATGCTCACGACGCCGATCTGGGCGCCGATATACCACACGCCCCGCCGAAGCTCGAGACCAATGCCGCCGCCAAAAGCCGGCTTGGTCGACGTGCCCGCGAGGTCGGAACCGAGCGTCACGCCAAAATTGGACAACTGCGTGGTGATGTCCGCGCCGGCGAGCGTGAATGCCGGTTGAAACGTCACGCGCGCGACACCGCCCGCCCCTTGCACGAACAGTCGAAGATTGCCGCTCTGGTGAAACACGTAACGGAGGCCGCCCATGAAGAGCCCAGCCGGCGCCTTGACCGTGCCGGTCGCCGTGACGCCCTGCGAGGCCTGGAGCGCGGCGGCCACGTCCATGGCCGTCCCGATGCGGAGTCGCGTCGCATCGTTGGTATTGCCCAGGACTTCGCCGAACACGTCGAGACGGGACGTGAGGCGTGCGCCGATCTCACCACCGTAGGCCGCGCCGACGTTCTGGACGGCCGCCACGCCGCCGGTGCCCCCCAGAAACCATTGAGACTCTGACGCGGCGACGGTCTGCGCCGCGGCGGGGACGGCACACGCCAGGCTCGCCACGAGGGCGGCGAGTCGAACAACCAATTGCATGTCTCGCATGATGACAGGACGCTCCCGACGTCCACAGGCTCGGCATCGGCTTCGGCGTGCGCGCCGCACACCGGAACGCAGTGTACCAACGATGTCGCCGGGAATTCTACCGCCAAGTCTCAGGACGACTCGACGCTCGGCAGCCACACTCGGACTCTGGATCCCACTCCGTCCGGACCGGCCACGAACTCGATCGTGCCGCGGTGCCGGGTGACGATCGACCGAGCGATCGGCAGGCCGAGGCCGCTGCCGTCGGCCCGCTCGCGGGCCGCGGCCCCTCTGTAGAAGCGATCGAAGACGCGCTCGCGGTCCTCAGGTCGCACGCCGATCCCGGTGTCCACGACTTCAAGGACGGCCCCTCGGGCCTCGCGGGCCGTATGAATCCGGACGATACCGCCCGCATTCGTGTACTTCAACGCGTTGTCGATCAGGATGGCGCACAACCGACCGAGCGCGTCGGCGGGGCCTTGCACGCTCCCCGCGTCGTCAGCGTCGACGCGGATGGCGAGGCCTCGCTGGACGGCGGCGGCCTCGGCCTGGCGCGCGGCCTCGGTCGCGATCTGACCGAGGTCGACCGGGCCCGTCTCCTGCGCTTCGACGCCGGCATCAGCGCGGGCGAGCCGCAGGAGATCGCTCACCAGGTCGCTCATCCGCTCCGCATGTTCGAGGACGTCCGCCAGGGCCTGCCGATAGTCGGAGGCGGCCCGATCGCGCGAGAGCGCGACTTCCGCCGTCGCGCGGATGAGCGCCACTGGCGTGCGCAGTTCATGCGACGCCTCCCCCGTCAGCCGGGCCATCTCGGCGACGGCCGCCTCGAGCCGGGCCAGCATGTCATTGAACGTCACGGCCAGGCGGCGCAATTCGTCGTCGGCGGCCGGCACGTCGACGCGCCGGTTCAGGTGGCGCACGGTCATGGCCTGGACTTCCCGCGTCATCCGATCGACCGGCACCAAGGCGCGACGACTGATGAGGGAGCCGCTCACGGCGGCGATGAGCCACACGCCGGGCAGCAGAGCGGCGAGCAGCCACTCGAATCGCCGCATCGCGTCTTCGGCCGATGCCATGGGAACGGCCGCCGTCACTCTGAACCGCCGCTGGTCGACGTTCATCACCACAGCCGCCGCGCGGTACGGCTCTTGCCCGATCGGCACGGATCGAAAGGTGGGGATCCCCTCACTCCCGTGCGGGCCGGCGCCGAGCGCGGCGACGAGCGCGTCCCACCCTGGCGTCGTGGGCTTGCACAGGTCAAGGCCCTTGGCGTCGGACACCTGGAGCAGCGCCCGTCCCAGCGTCAACTCGGCGTACTCGTGAAACTCGTCGACGAGATCCTCGTCCGAGAGTCGACTCGAGGTCGCCTGGATGAATTGACGCACGCCATCGAACTGCGCGTGCAACGTGGCATCGGCGGCGCCGTTGACGCTCTGCCGGGCGACCCCCACGCCGGCGGCCGCAAGGGCGGTCGTGGTCACGACGAGCACGGCGACGTACCACCCCGTCAGGCGCGCACGAATCGATCGCGGGCTCACGGTTCGGGTTCCGCGCGGACCGAGTAGCCGACGCCACGAACGGTATGGATGAGACGAGGCCGTCCGCCGAGGTCGAGTTTGTGCCGTAGGGTCTTGACGAACGCGTCGATCGTGTTGCTTTCGACATCGCGGCCGGGTCCCCACACGCGATCCACGAGCGTCTGCCGTGTCACGACGCGCCCGGCGTGACGCATCAGGCACTCGAGGAGCGAAAACTCGGTTCGCGTGAGCGCGATCGGCTCGGTGGCGCGCGTCACCGTGTGCGTGCCGGCATCAATCACCAGGTCGGCGACCTGGACGCGTGTGTCGTGCACGGCGGGCCCCCGGCGACCGAGGGCGCGCAGCCGCGCGAGGAGGACGGCGAAGGAAAACGGCTTCGCGAGGTGGTCGTCGGCGCCCGCATCGAGACTCGACACGATGTCGGCGTTCGCATCGAGGGCCGTCAGCATGAGTGCCGGGCTTCGGACGCCCTGGGCGCGCAGTCGACGCACCACGTCGACGCCGCTGCAGCCGGGCAGCATGATGTCGATGACCAGGACGTCGAACTCGTCGGCCGTCGCCGCTTCGATCGCGGCCGGTCCGGTCGCGGCCGTCGTCACGAAGTGCCCCTGCTCCATCAGGCCGCGGCGGACCAGCGCGCGCATGCGAGCGTCGTCTTCGACGAGAAGAATCCGCACGGCATCATTGTGGACCATTCGTGATCACCGCGAAATGGGGCAATGGGTGAATGCGCGAATGGGCGAATGGGCGAATGGGCGAATGGGCGAATGGAATGAGTGAATGGTGAATGGTGAATGAGTGAATGGTGAATGGTGAATGGTGAATGAGTGAATGGACGACCGGTCCGCTTCAGCTGTTCTTCAGGTACCCGACCTGAAGTCGCGATCGGCAGGCGATCATCCTGTAGAATCTGCCGCGTCATGGCTCGTTCGCCAATGGCTTCGATCGCTCGCCCGAAGTCAGCATCCGCAGTGCTCTTGGTCTCCGCCGTTCTCCTCGCTACGATCAGCGCAGCCGCCGTGAGGGCGCAGACGCCGGCGCCGCAGGGGCCCGCCCTGACATTGGCGGACGCCGAATCGCGCGCGCTCGCTTCCAATCAGACGATTGCGGCGGCTCGACTCCAGCGGGCCGTGGACGCGGCCGGGGTCGAGGTCGCGCGCGAGCGGCCGAATCCGGATCTTTCGTTCGACGACACACGCGACACGCCGCGGCAGGCGCTCGACGTCACGGTGCCTCTCGAACTTGGCGGCAAGCGGAGCCGACGGGTCGATCTGGCCCAGGCCGTGCTCGCCAGCGGCGAGGCTGAACTCGCTCACGTCATCATCGGGGTGCAGAACGACGTGCGGCGGGCGTACTACCAGGTCGTCGCCGCCGACGCTCGCGTCACGCTGGCTGACGACGTGCAGGCGCTCGCGCAGCGCGCGCGCGACGCCGCCCAGGCGCGCTTTACCGCCGGCGAGGTCGCACAGTCCGACGTCTCCCAGGCCGATCTCGCCCTCGACGACACGGTCAACGACGCCACCGACGCTCGTGGCGAGGCCCTGGCGGCGCGCGCCAATCTGAACACACTCATCGGCCAGCCGGCCTCGACCGCCCTCGTCCCTGCGGGCGATCTCTCGGCGGGCCCGGTGCCCTCGCTTCCTGACGCGCTCACCGAGGCGAGCACGGTGAACGCCGAGCTGGCGGTGCTGGATCGACAGATCGCGGAGGAGGCGGCTCGAGTCAACGTGGCCAAGAGCGAGCGGGCTCCCGACTTCAACGCGGGCGGCGGCGTGACCTGGGATGCGCAGCCCGATTTCAGCGTCGGCTGGCACTTTCACGCCGACGTCGTCTTGCCCCTTTTCACGCAGCATCAGGCTGGCGTGACGCTCGAAGACGCCGAACTCGACCGGCTCAAGACCTCGCGAGCGGCACGCGCAGCCCAGATTGCCGGAGACGTGACCGCCGCTTATGCCCGGCTGACGAGCGCGCGGACCATCGTCGAGCACACCCAAACCCGGACGCTGCCCCTCAGCGTGGACGTCGAGCGTATGGCGCAGAGCGCCTATGCGGCCGGCGAACGCAACTTGACCGATCTGCTGCAGGTCCTGCAGCAGGTCCGCGACATTCGACTGAAGGCCCTCCAGTCGAGTCTGGATTTCCAGCTGGCCCTGGCCGATCTCGAGCAGGCGATCGGCGCCCCCATCCGATGACTTCATTGACTGTACGTATGACGACGCGGGACTTTCACCATGGGCTGCTTGCCGTTGTGCTGGCCGGCGGCCTCGTCGCGGTCGGCTGCAGTTCGCCGTCGGTCGAGCAGGTCGACACGACCACGGCCGTGCCCGTGTCGGTCGAGACGGCGCGCGTCGAGCCTCTGACGACCGTCGTGTCCGTGAGTGGCACGATCGCACCCGCGCCGGGCGCGGACTGGGTCATCACGGCCCCGGTGCAGGGCACGATCGCCGAGTTGCCGAAAGCTGAAGGCGACGTCGTCCACGAGGGCGACCTGCTCGTGCGATTCGACATCCCCAGCCTGCCCGCCGACGCGGCGGCGCGGAAGGCGGACATCGCGCAAGCCCAGGTCAAGACCGAGACCGCAGCAGCCGAGGTGACGCGGCTGACGCCACTTGTCGCACAAGGAATCGCGGCGCAGCGCGAACTTCAGGAGGCCAAGTCCACCCAGGCGGAGGCGGAGGCTGAGCTCAGCCAAGCGCAGAGCGGCAGCATAGCGGCGACGGCCATGGCGGATCGGACGACGGTCCACGCGCGGTTCAACGGCGTCATCGCGAAACGATGGCACAACCCCGGCGACATCGTCGATGCGTCCATGACTGATCCGGTCCTGCGGGTGGTGAACCCGGCGGCGCTGCAGGCGATTGCGGCCGTACCGATTGCCGATCTGCCACGGGTGGTCGTGGGCCGAACGGCGCGGGTCACCGGTCCGGCTGGCGGCGATGGCGAGGCGGCGACCGTCCTCAGCAAGCCCGCCCAGGTCGAAACGGGCAGCCCCACGGCGGACGTGCGGTTGGCGTTTGCCGCGCCGACCCACCTCCCCATCAACGCGGCCGTGCACGTCGACATCCTCGCCGACGAGCGGTCGCACGCCCTCACGGTGCCTGCCGCTGGGGTCGTGCGCGACGGCGACGAGACCTTCGTGATGGTGGCGGGCGCAGACAACAAGGCCCACAAGCACGCGGTGAAGACCGGCCTCATGTCGCTCCAGCGCGTCGAGATCCTCTCGGGTGTCGCCGCCGGCGACCAGGTGATCGTGATCGGTCAGGACGGTCTGCCGGACAACGCCGAGATTCAGATCGTCAAATGACTTTCACACGACTGGCCATCTATCACTCGCGCGCCGTCCTCCTGGTGACGGTGCTCGTCCTCGCCGCCGGCGCGGTCGCCGGGTTCGCGTTGCCGAGCAGCATCTATCCCCCGCTCGAGTTTCCACGCATCGTGGCGGTGGCCCACGCTGGCACCACGCCGGCGCAGTCGATGTCGCTCACCGTGACGCGTCCGCTCGAGCAGGCCATCATGGAAGTCCCCGGCATCCGGCGAGTGCGCTCGCGGACGTTCCGGGGCTCCAGCGAGATCTCCGCGCAGTTTGCCCCGTCGACCGACATGATCGTCGCGCTCCAGCAGGTGCAAGACCACATCGCGGAGCTTCGGGGGTCGCTGCCGCAAGAGCTCGACTTGACGGTCGAGCGGCTCACGCCGGCGGCGTTTCCGATCTTCAGTCTCAACCTCACGGGCGCGATCTCGCCGGCCGAGCTGTACAACTACGGCTTCTACGTCATCCGTCCCGCGCTCTCGCGCGTGGCCGGCGTCGGCCACGTGGAGGTGCAGGCCAGCGACACTCGCGAGATCGAAGTCGTCGTCGACCCGGCGAAGCTCACCGCCTCGGGCCTCACGGTGGACGACGTCGCCGACGCGCTGAAGAACCAGAACCTGCTCGCGCCGGTCGGCCACTACCCGGACAGCGGCATCCAGCACCTCGTGCTCGCGTCGGGGCTCTGGTCATCGATCGACCAGATCAGCGACACGCCCGTCGTCGTCAAGGGCGGCACGACGGTGCGCGTGCGCGACCTCGCATCAGTGGCCAACGGGGCGCCCGATCGGATGTCCCTCATCTCGGGCCGCGGCGGGAAGGCGGCGGTGATCACGGTCTCGGAGCAAATCGGCGCCAACATCCTGGCCGTTCGCCGTGGGATCGAGGCGCAGATCACGCAGCTCCAGAGCGCGCTGCCAGGGGGGCTCCACCTCGAGCGCACGTACGACTTGGCGGCGTTCGTCGAGGCCGCGATCGCGAACGTCCGCGACGCGATTGTCGTCGGCGGCCTGCTGGCGGTGTTCGTGCTCCTGGCGTTTCTCCGAAACGTGCGGCTCACGATCGTCGCCGCCAGCACGCTGCCCGTGGCCGTCGTCTCGACGTTCTTCTTCATGTGGCTCTTCAACGAGTCCATCAATTTGATGTCGATGGGCGGCATCGCAGTCGCGATTGGCCTGGTGATCGACAACGCCGTGATCGTCGTCGAGAACATCCACCGCCGGCTCGGGCCGGGGGGCGGACCGGAGGAGGTCGAACTCGCGACGCAGGAAATCCTCGCGCCGGTCGTCGGCTCGACGCTCACCACCGTCGTGGTCTTCGCGCCGCTCGGCTTTCTCTCGGGCGTCGTCGGCGACTTCTTCAAGGCGCTGTCCATCACGCTCAGTGTGGCGGTGCTCATCTCGTTGTGGCTCGCGCTCGCGGTCATTCCGATTCTGGCGAGCGCGGCGTTTCGCCGGCGGCCGGCGCAGGGACACCGCGTCGGCGAGGGCACTGGGGCCGCGGCGACCGGGGCAGCCGGCGACACGCATCCGGCCGCGCCCGAGTCCGATCGCCCCGGCCTGATCGAGCGCTGGTATGTCGGGACCTTGCCCTGGCTGATGGCGCGTCCCGTCCTCGTCGTCCTGGTGGTGATCGTGCTTGGCGCGACGGCGTGGCTGACGCTCGAGCGGACCGGCACGGGCTTCTTCCCCGCCGCCGACGAGGGCGGGTTCGTCCTGGACTACTTCGAGCCGCCGGGGATGGCGCTCGAGGACAGCGACGCGCGGATGCAAAAAGTCGAAGCCATCCTCACGGCGACCCCGGAGGTGGAGTCCTTCATCCGCCGCACGGGCTCCGAGATGGGGATCTACGCCACGCAGCAGAACCGCGGCGACATCCTGGTCCGGCTGAAGCCGCGCGCCGAGCGCGAGCGATCGGCCGACGAGGTCATCGACGAAGTTCGGGACAGGGTCGAGAAGGCCGTGCCGGACACGGAAATCGAATTCGCGCAGTTGCTGCAGGACCAGCTGGGCGACCTGGAGGGCGTGCCGACGCCAATCGAGGTCAAGGTCTTCGGCGACGATCAAAGCAAGCTCGAGTCCCTGTCGGACGACATCTCGGACCGGCTCGGGAAGATCCGCGGCGTCGTGGACGTCGTCGGCCTGCAGCGCGGCGGCCCCGAGGTCGTGTGGCAAGTGGATCCGATCAAGGCCGGTCGGATGGGGTTGACGACGCAGCAGGTGGCCGATCAGCTGTCGAACGCGTGGCTTGGGGAGACCCCCACGGAACTGCGACTGTTCGATCGCACGGTCCCGGTACGCGTGCGGTATCCGGATGCCTTGCGGTTCAACGCGGGGCGGCTCGGCGAGACGACGATCCGCGGCGCGACCGGCGCGCTGGTGCCGGCATCATCGCTCGTGTCGATCACCGACTCGGGGCCCCAGGCTGAGTTGATGCGTGAGAACCTCCGCCAGATGGCCATCGTCACGGCCCGCCTCGAAGGGCGCGACCTCGGCAGCGCCGTCCGGGACGTCCAGGCGATGCTGGCGTCGATGTCCCTGCCGGTGGGCTATACGTACGAGGTCGGCGGTCAATACGAAACGCAGCATCAGGCGTTTCAGGAGATGCTCATCGTCGCGGGACTGGCTGCGGCCTTGGTGTTTGTGATCTGCGTCGTGGAGTTCCGCTCGTTCATGCAGGCCGGGCTCATCCTGGCGGCGGCGCCGCTCTCGCTCGGCGGCGCGCTGGCGCTTCTCCTGGTCACGGGCACTGACCTCAACGTGTCGTCGGCGATGGGTCTGATCCTCCTCGTCGGCCTGGTCGTCAAGAACGGCATCGTGCTCCTCGACTTCGCGGGGCGGCGCCTGGCAGAAGGCCATCCGGTCCACCTGGCCGTGCTGATGGCTGCGCGGGTACGGCTCCGGCCGATTCTGATGACGACCCTGTGCACGCTGTTCGGGCTGTTGCCTCTCGCGCTCGGCATCGGCGCGGGCGCCGAGCTCCAGAAGCCGCTCGCGCTCGCGGTCATCGGCGGCCTCAGCCTGTCGACGCTCGTGACGCTCTATCTGGTGCCGGCCGGATTCGTGATGTTCTCGAAGAAGGCTCCGGGGCTTGAAGAAGGCCTGAAGGCTTGAAGGCGTGGGGCCTGCGGCCCTGAAGCGCGACGACGGGGCACGCGGCGGTTCAAAGACGTAGAATCGAGCGACGTCGTCATGCGGCCACTCCGTCGCGCCTCGCTCGTTGTCGCCGCCGGGGTCGCTGGCGCTGTCGGACTGGCCGGCTGCCATCGCAGCGCGGAATCGCCGGTCGCCGCGGCGCCGATCACCGTCACCGTCAGCACGGCCAAGATCCAGGACCTTCGCCAGACGGTCGTCGCTCAAGGCGCGATCGTCGCGGCGCCAACCGCGGTCTTCACGGTCGTGGCCCCCGAGTCCGCCAAGATCCTCGAGCTGCCGAAGCCCGAAGGCTCGACCGTTAAATCGGGCGATCTCCTGGCGCGCTTCGACCTCACGTCGCTGACCGCGGGTTTCGGCGCCAATGCGACGGAGGTCCGCGTCGCCCAGCGGAAGCTCGACAGCGCGAAGGCCGAGCTGGCCCTGCAGGACAGCCTCTATGCGCGGGGATACACCCCGCGCAACACGTACGAGGGCGCCAAGCAGGCGGTGGCCACCGCGCAAGCGGCGGTCGATCAGCTCCAGGCGCAGACGAAAGCGGCGGAGGCGCTCAACGACCACGCGATCGTCCGTGCGCCGTTTGACGGCCTCGTGACGCACGTGTTCAAGAGCGCCGGCGACGTGATCGACTCCACGACGAACGCCATCGTGCTCCAGCTCGTGGATCCGACGCGCGTCCAGGCCGCCGTGCAAGTCCCGCCGAGCGAAGAATTACGACTCGCGCCCGGCCAGTCGGCGACGGTCTCAGTGACCGGTTCGAACGAGACCCATCTGGCAACGGTCATCGTCGCGCCGCCGGTCGTGGGGTCGGACCGGTCGCAGACGGTCGAGGTGCGGTTGGCGCTCACCGGACCGACGCCGCCGCCGCTCGCAGCGCCAGTGACGGTGGAGATCGTGGTCGACCGGCGCGACCGGGTCGTGGTGCTGCCTGAGAGGTCGATCACAAAGGACGAGACCGGGAGCTATGTCATGATCGCCGGCGCCGACGGGCGGGCGCACCGCCGCGACGTCCGCGTCGGGCTGGTCGTCTCGCATCTCGCGGAGATTCTGTCCGGCGTGACCGACGGAGACGAGGTCGTCGTCGAAGGCTTGGACCAGGTTTCGGATAATGCGCTCATCCAGATTGATAGGGGCAGGTAGGAAGAATTGAAGATTGACGATCGGGTCATTGACGATTGATTGACGATTGACGGATTGACGGATCGACGATTGAGAGCCTTCGCGTCGTCGTCTCGCGGCTCGCGCCCCCATCGCTCCTCGCTCCATTGCCATCGGCAATGACTCGATCGTCACTCCGCAATGCGATGACCGTTGACACGTATTTATACATTATGTATAACTCCGTGTATGCCCCTCACCGACTACCGCCGCGCGCTCGACACGGCCATCAAGGAGTACGAACGCGCGGCAGCCGATCGCGCCGCGCTTGACGCGCGGATCGCGCAGCTCCACGAGACGATCGGCACGCTGACGAAGCTGTGCGGGTTGACACCGACGGTGCCGTTCGGCCTGACCGACGCCTGCCGCCTCGTGCTGCGCAACGCCGCCGCCCCCATGACCGCCGTGCAGGTTCGCGAGCGGCTGACGGCCATCGGCTTCGATCACCAGAAATACGCCAACGGCCTCGCCGCAATTCACACCGTGCTGAAGCGCTTGCAGGAATCCGGCGAAGCTGCGCTCGCCGAACGAGACGACGTGACCGCACAGGCCTACGAGTTCCTCGGATCCGGGATCATTGCGTCGCGGGTCGGACCCAGACCGGCGACCCCGAGGCGGGACCGCTCGGAAGGCCACCGGGGGCGCACGAAGTGAGCGGCGAAACGAGGGCGGCCGAGGCGCGCCGGTGGTTTGCCGAGGACTTGCGTGTCTCGTGCAATGTCACGTCGTCCGCGATCGTCGACGCGTTCGCGACCGTGCCGCGCGAGCGCTTTCTCGGCCCTGGCCCCTGGACGATGCGCGGGATGTTCGAGGGCGGCGCGTACTCGCCCGCCGGCGATGACCCGGCTCTCGTTTATCACAACGTCTCGATCGCGATCGATCCCTCGCGCGACCTCTACAACGGCCACCCGGGCACCATTGCGCGGTGGCTCGAGGACCTGGGCATCCCGCGAGGCACGCGCGTCCTCCAGATCGGCGCCGGCACCGGCTACTTCACTGCTGTCATTGGCCACGTCGTTGGCGCAGCTGGGCGAGTGTGGGCCGTCGAGGTCGATCGAGGATTGGCCGAACGCGCCCGAGCCAACGTCGCCGAGTGGCCCTGGATCGAAGTCACGCACGGCGACGGTCGCTCCGGACTGCCGTCGCAGGTCGACGTCATCCTCGCTCATGCGGGAGCGACGCATGTCCTCGACGAGTGGCTGGACGCCCTGGGCGACGGCGGACGACTCCTCGTACCGCTCACCGTCGCGTTGCCTGGGATGGGCCCGACACTCGGAAAAGGCATGATGCTGCGCGTCACTCGAACCGGCCCCGAATGGACAGCGCACGTCTCGTCAATGGTCTCCCCCTACTCGCTCGTGGGCGTGCGCGATGAGGGGATGAGTGCGGCGCTCGGCAAAGCGATGATGACGGGCGCGCTCATGAAGGTGACGCGCCTCCGCCGCGACCCGCACGAGGCGGGCGCCAGTTGCGTGCTGCACGGAAAGAGTTGTTGCCTTACTGAGTAATCAAGGCTGGAAGGCTGGAAGCCGGGGAGGCAGGAAGCCTGAAGGCTGGGAGGCTCGAAGGCGGGGAGCCTTGACGGGGACCGGCATAGGGTGACGCACAATGGGCCCTGCCCATGGGTCCTGATCTCGTCGCCGCCCTCTGCTCGTTGTTGCTCATGAGCCGCGCGGCGCAGGCGGCTGCGACCGCGACCCCACCTGCGGTGCCGCACGCGCCGCCGGTCCTTTTCGGCGCGACGCTCGAGGGCTACTACGGGTGGAACACGAATCGGCCTCCGGACGGCAACAACGCCTTTCGTGCGTACGACGTCAAGACCGACAGCTTCGCGATTCAGCAGGCCGCGGTCGTCATCGACGCACCGCCGTCGCTCGCTGATGGCCGTCGGTACGGTCTCCGCGTCGACCTGCAGTTCGGCGAGGCCGCCGGGACGCTGCAATGCAATCCCGCGAACGAGCCACGGCCCAGCCTGTACTGCAACCTGTGGCAGGCCTACGGCACGTACGTGCTGCCGGTCGGCCGGGGCTTGACGATGGACTTCGGCAAGTTCGCGTCGCCACTGGGGCTCGAGACCAACTATGCCAAAGACGACGATCACTTCACGCGGGCGCTGCTCTACGACTTCCTGCCCTTCTATCACTCGGGCGCGCGGTTCGCGTATCCGGTGACCGACCACGTCACCGTCTCCTACATGGTCACCAACGGCGCGCAGCAGACGGAGGACTTCAACTCGACGGTGGCCAATCACGGCATGGTCGTCGCGAAGCTACCGAGACAGCTCCAACTCACGGCCAGCGCTTACGAAAGCCCGGAGCCGTCGGGCCTTGTGCACATTCTGGATGGCCAGCTCGCGTGGACGCCGACGTCGATGCCGGTGTCGCTCGGTCTGGACGCGAATCACGCCTCGTCGAAGCCCAGCACGGGATCGACCGGCGTGGCCAACGGAGTGGGTCTGTACGGCCGTGTGGCGCGCGGCGCGTGGGCCGGCGCGGTTCGATACGAGCACTTGGAGGACCCGGGCGGATTGTACGAAGCCATCGCGACGACGCTGGGCGAAGTGACCGGCACAGCCGAGTGGCGGGCGCCCGAGGGGTTTCTCGCGCGCCTCGAACTTCGACGCGACTGGTCGACCGTGCCCGTCTTCCCGGCGGCAGGCATCTCGCGACGCGGATCGCAGACGACGGCAACGATCGGGCTGGTCTGGTGGATCGGCACGAAGAAGGGGACGTGGTAGGAGAGAAAACGTAAAAGGCTTGAAGGCCTCGAGGCGGGGAGCCTGGGGAGGCGGGAAGGCTAACGCCCGCCTCGTGACTTGCGTCTAAGCTCAATACATCGAGCTATGATGCATCTATGATTGACGCGCGTCGCTTCCTGCCGTTGTCGCCCCAACAGTTCCACATCCTGCTGGCCCTGTCCGATCGCGAACGCCACGGCTACGGCATCATCCTCGACGTCGTCGAGCGGACCGCGGGCGTCTTGCGGCTCGGCACTGGCACGCTCTACACGTCGGTCGCCCGCCTCGTCGAACTAGGCCTCATCGCCGATGCCGACCGGGCGGATCGGCACGACGAGCGCCGGCGCTACTACCGGCTGACGCCGCTCGGGCGGGCGGTGATGCGCGCCGAGACGGCGCGTCTCGAAGGCCTCGTCCGTCACGCGCACGATTGCCGCGTGTACGGCACCCGCCGGCCCACCCCTGCACGGGAGCGCTAGTGCCACGGACCTCTTCCGCCAGCGCACGAGCGGCCCGCGCGGTGTATCAGGCGATGCTCCAGCTCGTGCCTACGGCCGTGCGGCGTCAGCACGGCGACGAGATGACGAGAACCTTCAGCGACTTGGCCGAGGCGGCGGCGAGCCGGGGTGGGCTGGCGCTCATGGGCCTGCTCGTGCACGAAGTGGCCGATCTCCTGGCGTCGCGCCGACGCGCCATCGCGGGCTCAGGCCGCGCCGCCGACGAAAGGCATCCGATGACTGCGATGCTCCTCGCGCTCGCCGACTGGCGCGCGCTCAGCCGATCCGCCCGCGCCCTCTGGCGCCGCCGCGCCTTCGCCGTGACCGCGATCGTGACGCTGGCGCTCGGCACAGCGGCGACAACGGCGCTCTTCTCGGTCGTGGACACGGTGCTCGTCAAGGCGCTGCCCTATCCCGACCCAGACCGGCTGGTCACCGTCATGGAGGCCAGCCGATCGGCGACGGCGAAGGTCTCGCTCGTGGCGCCGGTGCGCGTCGAAGACTGGAACCGGATGAGTCGCACGTTCGCGGCCATCTCCGGCTCTTATAGCGAGAACGTCACTGACACGAGCGGCACGAACAGCGAACGGCTCGACGCACGCCGTGTCACGCCCCGGTTCTTCCAGGTCTACGGCGCTGCGCCGATCCTCGGGCGAACGTTCGTGGACGCAGAGGAGCATTTCGGCGGCCCGACGGCGGCGGTGATCAGCGAGGCGTTCTGGGCCCGGCGCTTCGCTCGCGATCCGGGCGTGCGGACGCGCGCGCTTCACATCGGCGGCCAGGTGTTTCCTGTTGTCGGGGTCATGCCCGCCAGTTTCACGAGCGCGACGACGGATGTCTGGCTGCCTGCGCAACTCGCGCCTTTCCTGATGACCGATCTCCGCTCCGCCCGGTTTCTCTCGGGGATCGGCCGCTTGAAGGCAGGCGTGACACCTGGGGAGGCGCAGGACGATCTCGATCGGATCGAGCGGGAGCTGGCCGTCCGGTTTCCCGCTGATGACAAGGACTGGGCCACGGCGGTCTCGAGCCTCAAGTCCGCGCGCATCGGCGACCGGTCGCAGGAGCTGTGGCTGCTCTTCGGCGCGGTCGGACTGCTCTGGTTGATTGCTCTGGCGAATGTCGCGGCCCTCGTGCTCGTGGAAATGCGCCGGCGTCAGCGCGAGTTGGCCGTCCGCGCGGCCCTGGGCGCCTCTCGGGGGCGCATCGTCGGAGGCGTGCTGCAGGAGGTGCTCCTCCTGTGCCTCGCCGCCGGTGCTCTTGGCGCAGCCGGATCGATCTGGATGGTCAGTGGCATCCGGGCCACGTTCCTGACGCTCCCGCGGATCAACGAACTGACGATGGATGGCCGCGCGTTTGCCTTTGCCGCCGGGACGAGCCTGCTCGCGGCGCTTCTCTGCGGCCTGGCGCCGGCGGTCCTGGCGACGCGTCGACTGGTCGCGGACCTGACCCGAGGCGGTCGCGGTGTGGCGGGAGGAGCGCACCGCCTGCAGCGCATGCTCGTCGTCGCGCAAGTGGCGCTGAGCGTGCTGCTCTGTGTCTCGGCGACGTTGCTCGTCCGCAGCTACGACAACCTCACGCGCGTCAACTCGGGCTTCACTGCCGAGGGCGCCTACACGTTTCACGTCGGCGCACGATGGGACGAGGATCGGACGGCCGTCGGCCATCTCCAGGAACGGCTGGTGGAGGACATCAGCCGGCAGCCGGGCGTCCAAGCGGTCGGCATGACGAACTTCCTGCCACTGCCTCTTGCGACGCTTCGCTATCAAGTCAAGGTCAGCGGCGTGCCGGGCACGGATCCCAACGGGTTCGTCACGGCAGGCTCACGCACGATCTCGGCCGGCTATCTTGACGCGATCAAAGTGCCGATGGTCGCGGGCGCGCCGTGCCCAGCGTTCCGGTTCGATCCGAAGGCGCCGTCGACTGTGCTCGTCAACCGCCGATTCGTCGATCGCTTCGCGCCGGGCCAAGACCTCGTCGGGCGCGAGCTGCGCTTCGCCCAGTACGCGCAGACTCCGCAAACCATCCTCGGCGTCGTCGCAGACGTCGCCGAGGACGGACCGGCGGCCGACGCCGTGCCCTATGTCTATGGCTGCGCGCGGCCCGGCGACTGGCCCGATCCGGAATATGTCGTGCGGCTGTCCGACCCGGAGCGGTTCGCCGCTGCGCTGCGCCCGCTCGTCCGGCAGATCGATCCGTCGCGCGCGGTCTTCGGTTACCGATCGCTCTCGGATGCGCTCCGCGCGGCGGTCGACGAGCCGCGGATGACGGCCGGACTCACGACCTTGTTCGCGGTGACGGCGCTGACGCTGGCCGCGATCGGCCTCTACGGTCTGTTCATGCTGATCGTGTCGGAGAGTCGCCGGGAGATTGGCGTACGACTTGCGCTCGGCGCCGCGCCGACGCAAATGGTGGGACTCGTCTGCGCGAGCGCCGGCCGGCTGCTCGTGTTCGGCGTCCTCATCGGCCTCGGCCTGACGTTCGGAGCAGGCCACGTACTCAAGACGCTGCTCTTCGGCGTGTCGACGTACGACGCCACCACGCTCGTCGTCTCGACGCTGACGCTCGTGCTGGTGTCGTGTACCGCCATCGCCGTTCCGGCAATCCGTGCCTCGCGCGTTGCGCCGACCGAAGCGCTTCGGACTGATTAAGTGAGGTGGGCCTTTACGCGGCCGTCGAGGCCGGCGCGTCGAGAGGCAGTCTCAGCGTCGCGCGGCACCCGGTCACGCCGCCACGATTCTCGAGCGACACCGTGCCGCCGTGCGCCTCCGCGATCTGGCGACTGAGCGCGAGGCCGATGCCGGACCCGTTCGGCTTCGTCGTGAAGAACGGCACGAACAGGTTCGAGGTATCCGACAGCCCTTTGCCCTCGTCCTCGATGTTCAACTCGAACCAGTCGCCGGCTGTCCTCCAGCCGATCGACACGCCGCCGCCCGTCTCCATCGAGGCGTCCACGGCATTTCGCACAACGTTGATCAGGAGCTGCTCGATCTGGTCCGTGTCGGCCGACAGCCGCACGTCGGGCGACGGATGCACCGTGACCGCCAACCGCTTCTCGAGCTCGACGATGCGATTGACGAGGTCCATGACGCGGACGGCCCTGGGCCGGGGCTTCGGCAGGCGGGCGAGCTGCGCGTAGGCGCGCAGGAACCGGCCGAGTGCGCCCGACCGCTCCTCGATGAGCGATAGGCCCTGCTGCACCTCGTCCTGGCGCTGAAACTCAGGTGCCCGATCCAGGATGCGCTTCAACGAATGCGCGATCGACTTGATCGGCGTGAGCGAGTTGTTGATCTCATGGGATAGCACGCGCACGATGCGCTGCCACGCCGCCTGCTCTTCTTCGCGCAGCGCCTGACTCAGGTCGGTGAGAACGACGAGCTGGTGCGGCCGGCCGTCGCGGTAGAACATGGCGCGCCGCATCTCGTACCGGCCTCGTCGGCCACCGAACGACCGATCAATCAAGCGTCGCGCGTCGCCGGTCAGGTACTCGTCGAACCCGATCGAGGCGGCGGCCAGGCCAGCGGCTTCCTCATTTGACTTGCCCAGGAGCCGCTCGCCGGCTTTGTTGACGAGGAGCAACTGGCCGGTGGGGTCGAAAGCGAACACGGCGACCGCGATCTCTTCCATCACGTGGGTGAGGAGGGCGGTCGACTCGACCGCCTCGGTTCGTCCGCGCCGGAGGATCGCGCCCAGGTCATTCACCTCGCGCATGACCATGGCCATGGAACTGCCCTCAGGGGCGTTCAGGCCACGAATCGAGTAGTCGCCCTCACGGAGCGCCCCGAGCAGGTTCGCGACGAGGTTGAGTGATCGCACGGTCATCTGCCGCGCCGCGGAGGCCGCGCCGAACCAGGCGACCAGCAGGATCACCACGAGTGTCCACCGTAGTTCCGGGGCCATCGGTGTCCGCACCAGGAACAGGGCGGCGAGCACGACCGCGGGCACGGCGCCGAGGACCACGAACAGGGTCAGCGCGAGTTCGAGATTGCGCGCGCGAGGGGCGTTGCGGCGCTCAGCCAAGGGGACAGTACCAAAAGCCAGAGAATTGAAGATTAACGATCGGATCATTGACGATTGATTGACGATTGAAGATTGCTTGACGATTGACCATTGACGATTGAGGGCCGGACTCTCGTCGCGTCGTCGTCATGATCTCAATCATCAATCCTTCAATCGCGCAATCGTCAATCAATCGTCACTGACTCGATCGTCATTCCGCGATGCAGGTGCTTCATAGTCCAAACTGCTGCAGGCGCCTGTACAACGCGCTCCGACTCATGCCGAGCTGATCGGCCGCCTTGCGCACGTCGCCGCTGTGCCTCGCGAGCACCTTTTGGATGAAGATCTTCTCCGCCTGCTCGAGCGACATCTCCTCGGCGGGCGGGGCGGCGGCCGCCGGGGCGCCCAGGCCGAGATCGACTGCGGTGATTTGCGGGCCGCTCGACATCAGGACCGCGCGTTCGATGGCGTGGGCCAGCTCACGCACGTTGCCCGGCCAGAGGTGGGAGTCGATCGCCTGCCGGGCCGATCGATCGAAGCCGTCGAAGACCCGACGATAGCGCTCGGCGTACTGCGCCAGGTAGTGCTCGGCCAGCGGCCGGGCGTCCTCGCGCCGATCGCGGAGCGGCGGCAGGTGCAGGACCACGGTATTGAGCCGATAGAACAAGTCCTCGCGGAACCGCCCGCCGGAGATTTCGCCGCCGAGATCCGCGTTCGTCGCCGAGATCACCCGTACGTTCACGTACGTCACACGGGACGAGCCGACACGCTGCACTTCTCCGGTCTGCAGCACGCGGAGCAATTTCGGCTGCAGCTTGACGGGCATGTTGGCGATCTCATCGAGGAAGAGCGTGCCCTCGTCGGCCAGCTCGAAGCAGCCGATGCGATCGGCGCGCGCGTCGGTGAACGCGCCTTTGACGTGCCCGAAGAGCTCCGATTCCGCGACGCCCTCGGACAACCCGCCGGCGTTCATCGTGACGAGGGGCTTCGACGACCGCTCGGACAGCCGATGCAGCAGGCTCGCCACGACTTCCTTGCCCGTCCCGTGCTCGCCGGTGATGAGCACTGACGCATCCGAGGCCGCCACGCGCTCGATCGTCTCGCGGACTGCTTTCATCGCCGGGGCTTCGGCGATGAAGATCGGGAGATCGCGGCGCTGCAGTCGGGCATTCTCTTCCTGGAGCCGACGACTCCGGCGCAGCGCGCGCCGCAGCTCGAGCTGCGTCTGCACGGCCGCCAGCAGCTTCTCGTCGTCCCAGGGTTTCTCGATGTAATCGCGCGCGCCACGGCGCATCGCCTCGACGGCGCCCGACACGCTGCTCCAACCCGTCATCACGAGCACGGGCAACGTCGGGTCGATCGCCTTGACGCGATCGAGCAGGTCCAGGCCCTCCTGACCCGAGGTCGTGTCACGTGTGTAATTCAAGTCAATGAGCGCGACGTCGAAGTCGGCGCGCTCGAGCGCGGCCACCAGCTCGACGGGTGACGCTGCCGTCGTCACGTCGTAGCCCTCGCTGCCCAGCAGGAGCTTCAACGCCTCCAGGATGTTGACCTGGTCGTCGGCAATGAGCACGCGACCCGTTGTGGCGTGCGAAGCGGCGCTGGGAGCATTCGGCATGAAGGCGTGGGGGCTCTGCGAATCGTGTCGGTGCAACTCGATCGTCCCGGAATCGGGAAATTATGACGGGTTCCGGGCGGCCAATGCACGCACGGCATCAGTCTCGGGCTGATTAAGGAAGATACGTACCAAGACAGGCCGGGAGGCTGGAAGGCTGGGAGGCGCTACAAGGCTTAGAGGCGGAACTGCCTCGTGTGCGAGACTTGGCATCTAGATTGAAGGCAGTACGGTGGCAGAACCTGGGCGCACCTTCAAGCCTTCCGGCCTCCAAGCCTTCCAGCCTTCACGCCCAAGCCTCTTATGTCCTCATCGCTACCCCGCATCCTCGTCGCTGACGATCAAACCGATATCCTCCAGGCGCTGCGCCTGCTGCTGACCGACGCGGGATTCGACACCGACCTCGTCAGCTCGGTTCCTGACGTCATCGACCGCGTGGGCCGGCAGATGTACGACCTGCTCCTAATGGACTTGAACTACACGCGCGACACGACGTCCGGCCGCGAGGGTCTCGAGCTCATCGACTCGGTTCGCGCGCGAGACGCGGCCTTGCCCGTGGTCGTCATGACGGGCTGGGGCAGCATCGACACCGCGGTCGACGCCATGCGCCGCGGCGCCAAGAGCTTCGTCCAAAAACCGTGGGACGATGCGACGCTCGTCGAGGTCGTCAAGCGCGAGGTCGACGAGGGACAGGCCACCCGACGCCGTGATGCGTCGCTCGCGCGCGATTACGACGAGGCGCGCCTCATCCAGCGCGCGCTCTTGCCAGCCACGATGCCGGTCTTCGCGGGCTGCGAGATCGCGTCGCATTGGATCCCGGCGTTCGGGATCGGCGGCGATTGCTTCGACGTGATTCGCTTCAGCGCCACGCGCTTCGCGATCTCGATCGCCGACGTCGTGGGTAAGGGACTGCCGGCGGCGCTCCTGATGTCGAATCTCCAGGCCGCGGTGCGGGCCTTTGCCACGCCCGCCGCCGAACCCGCCGACGTCTGCGACAGCGTGAACCGGCTTCTGTGCCGCAACATCGCCTCCGGCAAGTTCGTCACTTTCTGCTATGCGGTCATCGACACCGAGGCGCGCACGATCACGTACGCGAACGCCGGACACAACCACCCGATCCTGCGTCACGCCGACGGCTCGATTGAGCGGCTGACGACGACCGGCCTGGTGCTCGGTGTCGCGCCCGACTGGACGTACACGTCGGGCGAGCGCGCGGGCCGCGCCGGCGACTGTCTCGTCTGTTTCACGGATGGCATCACCGAGGCCTCGAACATCGACGAGGAGGAATTCGGCGACGCCAGGCTGATCGAGACGATCGCGGCCCTCTCGGAGGCGTCAGCGGAATCCGTCGTTCAGGGCGTCGTCCAGGCGGTTGGCGCCTGGACGGGCGGCGTGCCTCAAGACGACGCGACCTTGATCGTCGTGCGGTTTATGTAGGGGGACGCTACGCCCGGGCAAAATCAATGAACCCGCGATCGGGATCCGTGCGCGTGAGGCGGACGCGGAGACGGTCGCCGACGTCGACGCCCTGCGCACCGGACGCGAGCAGGCCTTCGACGTGGGGCGCCAACACGCGGACGAAGGTGCCTTTCGGCGTCACGCCGGTGACAATGGCGTCGAAGATCTCACCGACGCGGTGACTCATCGCGAGGGCCGCGATGTGCTTCGACATCTCGCGCTCGACCTTGCGCGCTGCGTCTTCCATCTTCGTGCACCGGTCGGCAATCGCCTCGAGCGCCTCGTCGGCGTACGGCGACGGCTGGCCGGCGAGCATCGCCTTCAGCAGGCGCTGGCTGACCAGATCGGCGTATCGACGATTGGGCGCTGTCGAGTGTGTGTAGTCCTGGACGGCGAGGCCAAAGTGGCCCTCTGACGGCTCGCCCGGGCGCTCGAGCACGTATTCGCCCGGACCCAGCAGCTTAATCACCGCCAGCGACAGATCGGCAAAGCGATCCGGGTCCGCCGCCTTGCGCGCGGTCAGGAAGTCATTCAGGGCCTTCGGATCGGGTACGTCCGGCAGATGCCCCCCCAGTTCGGCCGCGAGGGCGACGATACGGTCCCAGCGTTTGGGGACGCGGACCACGCGACGAATCGACGCGATGCGTTTGGCCTCGAGCAAGCGCGCGACGACGCCATTGGCGGCGATCATGAAATCCTCAATGAGTTCGGTCGCAGGGTTTTTCTGCTGGCGTACGAGATCGACGACCTGGTCGTTCAGCAGGACCGGCTGCGTTTCGATCGTGTCGATATCGAGGGCGCCGTGCTGGCGGCGGGCCGTTCTGAGGACCGACGCGACGTCGTGTTGCAGGCGGAGTTGCGCTTGCAGGTCGGTCGAGGCCGCCACCTTCGCCGGCGCTGCCCCGCCCTCGAGCCATGCCCCAACGGCGTTGTAGGCCAACTGCGCGCGGTTGCGGATGATCGCCCGGTACACGTCGCCTGACACCACGCTGCCGTCCGCGCTGACCAGAAAATCGATGACCAGGCTGAGGCGGTCGCCGGTCTCGACGAGCGACGTCGCGTCGGTCGACAGCGCCTCGGGCAACATCGGGAAGTTCTCGATTCCGGTGTAGACAGTGGTCGTCTCGCTCGCGGCGTGCCGGTCGATGGCGTGGCCGGCAGGGGCAAAGGCATCGACGTCGGCAATGGCCACGCGCACCCGAACGTTCCCGTCCGGCTGTTGCTCTACCGCTTCGACCTGGTCGAGGTCACGCGACGTGTCGTTGTCGATCGACGACCAGAGCAGTCCGCGCAAGTCCCGCAGGTCGCCAGCCGGCGCCGCGGACGGCGGCGCGGCCGTCACCGCGGCCAGGTCTGCCGCCACGTCTGGAGGAAAGTCGGGATGGAACCCGTTCTGCGCCATGATCGCGCGAGCCATGGCGTGGAGGTCGGGCCGACCGGACGGTCGGGATGTCCGGGCCTCAGGTCGAGGATTCATGACGAGGGTTGTACCACGCCGGCGGATCAGCTGTTCAGCACAGCCGCGAGGCGGTCGAGGAGCGGCACCTGCGCCGGGTTGATCGCCTTCCGTGCGCGTTTGGGATCGAAGAACTCCGTCTGATCGAGTTCCGGCACCTCGAGGTATCGGCCGGACCGCGGCGGCCACTCGACCGTGATGTGGCTGCTGCGGACGTCCGCCAGGTTGCAATCACCCTCAAACGCCCAGGCGTGCACGATCTTTCCGCTGCGCTGGACGATAGACCCAAGGGCGATGTACGGCCCATGCGCCTCGAGCCCGGTCTCCTCGGCGAACTCGCGGATGGCCGAGTCGAGCGGCGTCTCGCCGCCGCGAATCCCGCCCTTCGGCAGCGTCCAAGCGGCCTCGTCCTTGCCGGCCCAGTACGGACCGCCGGGATGACCGAGGAGCACCTCTAGCACGCCGCCGCGACGTCGGAACATCAGGAGGCCGGCGCTTTCCTTCTGCGACACTGACCAAGTTTAGCTGACGCGCGCACGGCGCAGCCGAAGAGCATTAATGATGACGGAGACGGAGCTGAGACTCATTGCGGCAGCGGCGACGGCAGGACGCAGCAACAGGCCGAACCACGGGAACAAGACGCCGGCCGCCACGGGCACGCCGATGGCGTTGTAGACGAAGGCGAACGCCAGATTCTGTCGGATGTTGGCCATCGTCGCGCGCGACAACCGGCGTGCGCGGACGAGCGCCCTCAGGTCGCCCTTGACGAGGGTGACGCCGGCGCTTTCCATCGCCAGGTCGGCCCCCGTGCCCATCGCGACGCCGACATCGGCCGCCGCGAGGGCGGGCGCGTCGTTGACGCCATCGCCCGCCATCGCGACGACGCACCCTTCGGCTTGCAGCCGCGCAATCGCCTGCGCCTTCTGATCGGGTCTGATGCCCGCCCGCACGTCGTCGATGCCCAACCGCCGCGCCACCGCCTGCGCGGTGGTCGCGTTGTCGCCAGTGAGCATGATCACGCGCAGACCTTCACTGTGAAGCGCGCGGATGGCTTCGGCGGCGCTCACTCTGATTGGATCGGAAATCGCGAGCAAGCCAGCGGCGACCCCGTCGATTCCCACGAACACCACGGTGTGTCCGTCGGCACGGATGGTCTCGGCGCGCGGGAGGAGCGACTCGACGTCGATCGCCCACTCCCCGAGGTAATCGGCGCTCCCGACCGCGATCTCGTGGCCGGAGACGAGGGCCGTGATGCCTTTGCCTGAGGCCGAGACGAACCGCTGTGCCGGCTCGAGCTTCAGGCCCCGGGACGTCGCGCCGGTCACGACCGCCTGGGCCAGAGGATGCTCGCTGCCGACCTCGGCGCTTGCGGCAAAGCGAAGGACGTCCGTCTCCTGGACCTGCTCGGCCCACGTCACCGACGTCAGCTCCGGGCGGCCCTGCGTCAGCGTGCCGGTCTTGTCGAGGACGACGGTATCGACGGCCTGCAAGCGCTCGAGCGCCTCCGCGTTGCGGAACAGGACCCCAACCGTGGCGCCTCGGCCCATCGCGACCATGATCGACATGGGCGTCGCGAGACCCAGCGCACACGGGCAGGCGATGATGAGGACGGCAACGGCGTTCATCAGGGCGTATGCCGCCCGCGGCTCCGGCCCGAAGAGGCCCCAGGCCACACCGGTGCCGATCGCCACGAGGATGACCGTCGGGACGAACCACTGCGAGACACGATCCGCGAGACGTTGGATCGGCGCACGGCTCCGCTGGGCAGCGGCCACCAGCCCCACCATTCGGGCCAGCAACGTGTCGGCCCCGACCTTGTCCGCACGCATCACGAAACTGCCGGATCCGTTGGTCGTTCCACCGACGACCGCATCCCCGCGCTGCTTGTGCACTGGAACCGACTCGCCGGTCATCATCGACTCGTCGACGGCGCTCGCGCCGTCGGCGACGATGCCATCGACGGGCACGCGTTCGCCGGGCCGCACGCGCAGCCGGTCGCCCACGAGGACGCGATCGAGCGCCACGGTCTCATCGAGGCCATTCCGCTGCAGCCGGACCGCTGTGCTGGGCGCGAGCCGGAGCAACGAGCGAATCGCGTCACCGGTGCGCGTGCGCGCGCGCACCTCGAGGACCTGTCCGACGAGCACCAGGACGACGATGACCGACGCGGCCTCGAAGTAGAGCGGCACGGCGCCCGACGCGTCGCGTACGGACGCCGGCAACCAACCGGGTGCGATGAGGTTCACCACGACGCTCACCACGCTGTCGACGTAGGCCGCGACGACGCCAAGGCCGATCAGCGAGAACATGTTCAGATACCCGGAACGAAAAGACGCGGCCGCCCGAACCAGGAAGGGCCACCCGGCCCACAGGCACACGGGCGACGCCAGGGCCAACTCGATCCACGGCTCGACGACGTTCGTCGAACCCATCGCCGACATCGCCCCCATTGAGATGACGAGGAGCGGCAGCGTCAGGGATGCGCCGACGGCGAGGCGCCGTGCCAGATCGACGAGCTCGGCGTCGTCCGGAGCAACCGCCGTGACGAGCTTGGGCTCGAGCGCCATCCCGCAGATCGGGCAAGCGCCCGGGCCGACGTGCTCGACTTCGGGATGCATGGGACAGGTGTAGAGGACATTCGCCTCGTCGGGCGTCGCCGTCGACCGCCGGATCGCGATCGGCGCTTGCGCCGGCTCTTGGACCGCCCTCACGCCGCGCTCGAGCCACTTGTCGGGATCCGCGGCGAACCTCTCCCGGCACCCTGGCGCGCAAAAATAGTACGTCATGCCACGGTGGTCGAACCTGCCGCGCGCGTGCACCGGGTCAACCGTCATCCCGCACACCGGATCGATCGCCATCGGTCGATCGTAACAGCGACGCGCCCCAGGAGTCTCCGCGGGTCGCGTTGTACGATACCGCCGTGTCGTCAGTGGAATGGGCGATCATGCGCGCGCCCAAACGCGCGTACTCGCGGCTCGCCGCCAACGCGGACCCGATCTCGGCCGCGGCCGCCCTCAGGCGCGTCGTCGTGGCCGCCCTGCTCATCGGCGCCACGATGGCGACCACCGCCACGAGTGTCGCCGACGCCGTCGTGGTGCTGCGGACGACGCTGGCGTGGTCGTTCGCCGTCGGCGTACAGGTTGCCGGTGCTCTCGTGCTGGTCGCAACAGCTGGCCGCCGTCGGACGCCGGCGACGCGGGCGTTCGATCTCCTGTTTGCCGCGAACGGCCCCTGGTCGCTGTGGCTGATCGGTTTCACGGCCTGGACGATCTTCACCAGCCCGCTCGGCCGTCCGCTCCACCGCGTGATTGCGACGCTCGCCATCCCCGGCGTCTGGACGGCCTACCTGGTCCTGGCCTATTGCCACGTCGTCCTCGGCGACACGAGACGGGTCGCCTTCTGGAAGATGGCGGCCCATCAGTCCGCGATGTGGATGGTTGGCGCCGGCTATTTTTTCTGGGCAGTGCAGGGCTGGCCCCGAGTCATTGCTTGGTGGGCTTGGTGGGTCCCGTGGGCGGCCTGGGCGGGGACTCGTTGATGGCGGCGATCACGCGCGCGGGTGTCGTGGGTGCCGGGCTGGCCGCCGCCGGCATGATTGCTGCCACGCTGGCGGAGCCGGCGATGCGCGTGGACGTCAGACAGCTGGGGGACGAGCGTATTCTGGCCGTCGATCTCCACGTCCACACCACGCCGGGTGACGGCGCGCTCCTGCCTTGGGATCTGGCGCGCGAAGCGCGGCGCCGGGGCCTCGATGCGATCGCCATCACGGCTCACAATCAGATGGTGGCCATCCGCGCGACCGCGCCGCTCTCGACGCCGTTCGGCGTTCTCTTGATCCCCGGCGAGGAGGTCACGATGCCGTTCGTCCACATCGCGGCCATCGACCTGGATCATGCCGTCGACTGGCGCGGTTCCATTGCGTCCGTCGTGGCCGCGGTCCACGCCCAGGGCGGCGTGGCGATCGCGGCGCACCCGGCGGAGGCCGATCGCCGTGCCTGGACGGACGAGGCATTTCGGCTGGTCGACGGCGTCGAGGTCGCGCATCCGACGATGTATGCCGGACCGCGAAACCGTGCCGATTTGAAGAGTGCGTACGCGCAGGCCCTGCAGGTCCATCCGACCATCGCCGCGATCGGGTCATCGGACGAGCACACCGCCGAGCCCATCGGTCTGTGCCGAACCTATGTCTTCGTGCGCGCGGTGACGACTGAGGGCATCGTCGACGCCATTCGCCGAGGTCGAACGGTCGCGTGTGATGGCGACGGCGTCGCCACCGGTCCGGCGCCTCTCGCCGCAGCCGTCGCCGACTTCTGCCGGGCCGATGCTGCGGCAGGTCAGCGGACGCCCACGATGCCGCGCCTGGCGACGGCGATCGCGTGGATTGGACTCGTCGGCCTCGCCTTCTGTGGCTTCGCCTGACGACGACTCTACCGGGTGTCGGCCGTCAGCGATCCGTCGCTGATCGAACGATCGCCGCGTCGTTCGGGGCGACCGCCGATCGCCCGCCCTTCGAGAACGATCGGGGCATCGTCGTGACGTTCCATCCGTCGATCGTCACGAGCGGCGTGTCCCCGGCCAGGTCGCCCGCAGCGGCCTCAATCGCCACCGATCGTTGCTCACCCGGCAGAAGGGAGATGTAGTTGTCCGAATACCACGCGGGCAGCACGCGCACGCCCAGCGCCTTGCGCCGCAACTGCAGGTGCGTCATCACCGCGACGGCCTGACCCCAGTTCGACAGCGTGACGTCGAGGTGCACGACGTCACCGCGGTCGGCGCGGGCGATGCCGACCTCGAGCGGCACGGCGGGCAACCGGTCGAGCGCCGTCAGGTCGTTTTCGGCCGCGAGGTTCCGCCAGTAGAAGTTGTCGGACACGACCGTGTGACGCGCATCCAAGAAGTCCAAGCGCACGAATTGCACCGATGGCGCGTCCGACGGCGCGCCGACCGGCCCCAGATCCGTGGCCGCGCTCGCGGCAAGGGACCCGACCGCTGCCGAGCGGTCCAGAATCAGGTGGCCATCGAGATCGACGACACGCACGCGGTAGGTCAGACCCTCCATGGCCTGCGGCTGGTGGTTGATGATCGCGATCCGGCCGTCCCGCGCGTTGAGCTGGATGTGGACGGGCTCGCAACCCTTGCGCGCGCCAAAGTAGCTCGCGAACGGCTCGAGGTCGTAGCTGTACAGCTGCCAGGTCGTGCTCGGTTGCGCGGGATTGCTCATCCAGGTGATGACGGCAGTCGCGGGATGAAAGAGCTGCGCCATGCGACCTTCGAAGAGCGCGCGGAGCGCCTCATAGTCCGCCATCTGGGCCGCGCGCACGAAGCGCGGTAATGTCCCGACGTCCCCATAGCGAGCGGAGAGCGTCGCGAGATATGTGCTCGCACTGTTGTTGCCTCCGCCGATCGCGAAGTCGTGCTCGGCCCAGTCGTCGTTCACGGTCTCCGGAAACGACTCGGCATCCGCTGCGGGCATCATGCCGAGGATGCTCTCGAGCGTCGGAATGGACACCGAGCCGATCTCGGTCTTGAACGGGACGAGCGGGGCTCGACCGTCGCGGCCCTCGCCGAAGTAGGCTGGCGGCGGCTGCCACGCATACGGCCCGCCGGACCGTACCCCCCGGCCCGCATCCGAGTTCGGCTGATAGAGCCTCGCGGGATCGAGTTCCGCCATCATCGTCTGGAGCCCGGCGGCCAGGGCGCGCGGCGACGGCTCGCCTTCGTTTCGCCCGCACCACAGCACGATGGATGGATGGTTTCGAAACCGAAGGACCTTCTCGCGCGCGTTGGCCAGATAGAGTCCGACATCGGTGACGTCGAGCTCGCCGTCTTCGCCGCGGCGGCGACCGCTGTCGAGGCCCGCGGCCGGCTGAAAGAACTCGTCCCACACCATGAGGCCGTCGCGGTCGGCCAGGTCATAGAAATCTTCGCTCGTGCTCTGTCCGACCCAATTGCGCACGATCGTGAAGTGCGCGTCGCGCTGCAGGCGCATCTCCGCGTCGAGCCGATCCCGACCGACCCGCTTCAGCGCCTCGTCCATACCCCAGTTGCCACCCTTGGCGAACACCGGCACGCCGTTGACGACGAGCGTCAGCGCGTCGCTCGCGCCGAACTGGTAGGCAATCGACCGAAGACCGATCTGAAGATCGACGACGTCGGACATCCCCCCGCCGTGTTCGAACGCCAGGCGCAGCGGATAGCGGTATGCCTCGCCAAAACCGTTCGGCCACCAGAGACGCGGATGGACCACGTGCAGCGCCGGCGTCGTCGCCGGCGACATCGTCACCACTTGCTGCCCGCGAGCCGGAATCGTCAGTTGATCCGATCGAAAGGCGATCGAACCGAGCGTACCCACGACCATGCCGGAGACGCTGGCGTCGGTCGCGTTCTCGACCGTGGTCTCGACGGTGACGTCGGCCGACGAGCGGTCGGGCGCGACGACATTTGTGACGTACGGATCGCGGACGACGGCGGGGCCGGACGCCGAAAGCCTCACGCCCTGCCAGACGCCGATATCGCGATCGCGGATGCCGGGAATCCAGTCCCAGCCCTGCGTCGAGACAAACGTCGGTCCGTCGTGGGACATCACCCCGCCGTTCAGCCCGAGCCCCCACTGCTGCGTTTGCTCCAGCGGATCGGCCGGCACGGTCGGCGGGTGGATCAACACGGCAATCGCGGTCGACTGACCCGGCGTCACTGCGGCGGTGACGTCGAAGCGGCCGCGCGCGAAGGCGCCTCGGATCTCGCCTACCCGTGCGCCGTTGACCCAGACATCGGCGGTGTAGTTAATGCCATCGAAGGTCAGCCACACGCGGCATCCGGCGTACGCGCGCGGCACCACGACCGTCGTGCGATACCAATAGGACGTCCGGCTCAGGCTCTCGGGGATGATCGTCGGCCGGTTGTTCTCGCCGAAGAGCGGCTCCGGGTAGACCTGGTTCGCCACGAGCGTCGTCAACACCGTGCCTGGCACGACCGCCCGGAACCAGCCGGTGGCCGGCGGTCCTGGCGCTTGGGTCCATTCAGATGACACGCGCGGGCGAGCGTCGCCGTTCTGTCCGGGGTTCGCAGGCGGATTGGCGCCAGCCGTCGGCGGCGGACGATACGGCACGGGCTGGTAGACCGGCGGCTGAAACGCGAGTGACGAGACGACATCGCCTGACACCATGACCGCCGCTGCATCTTGGAGGAGCCACCCGCCGGAAACGGCGACGGGCGCCGGTGGCGCGGCGGGTGTCGAGGCGCCAACCGTCACGCGGGTGGCGGCCATCACGACGACGGCGGCGGAGAGCGCGAGGAGCCGGGTCAGCGGGGAAAGCCCCGTGGCGAGGCCGGCCGCAATGGATCGACGTCGGCCCACGCGTGGCGGCCTCACCCGCCCGCGCGCTCAGCGAAGACCTGCACGAGGTGCACGAGCGTCTCCGTTGTCTTCTCGAGGCCCCGGCGGGAATTGAACTCGAGCCTGCTGTGAAAATTGTGACCGCCGGTGAAGAGATTCGGGCACGGGAGGCCCTTAAACGTCAGCCGCGCGCCGTCAGTGCCGCCGCGAATCGGCTTCGTCGATGGCGTCAGGCCGGCCCGGCGCGCAGCCTCGAGCGCGTTGGCCGTCAGGTCGGGATGATTCACGAGGACGTCGTTCATGTTGCGGTACTGCTCGCGGACCTCGACCTCGACGACGACGCCGCGATGTCGGCGGGCTGCCTCCTCCGCCAGATGCCGGACGAGCTGCTCTTTTGCCTCGAGGCCGCTCGCGTCGAAATCGCGCAGCAGGACCTTGACCTGCGACCGCTCCACATCGAGCGACCCGATGTAGGGATGCACGAAGCCGACGCGCCCCTCGGTGGTCTCAGGCAGCATGTCCCGTGGAAACGCCGCGACACAATCCGCCAGCGCGTATGCCGCGTTCACCATCACGCCCTTGGCCATTCCGGGATGGGCGCTTCGTCCGTAAAAGGTCACGGTCGCCAGACGCGCGCCCCACGTCTCGTGGCTGATCTCGCCGAGCACCTCGCCGTCGACGGTATACGCGACCTCGGCTCCAAACGCAGGCACATCGAACACGTCGACGCCGAGGCCAATTTCCTCATCGGGGGTGAAGGCCACGCGCACGACGCCATGACGAAGCTGTGGGTTGAGCAGCAGCACATCGACCATCGTCATGATCGCCGCCACGCCCGACTTGTCGTCCGATCCCAAGAGCGTGGTGCCGTCGGTCGTGATGATGTCGTCGCCAATCAGATCACAAAGGACGGGATGATCGGCGGCCCGGATGACCTGCGACGGATCGGCGGGCAGCACGATGTCGCCACCCTGATAGCCGCGATGAACGACCGGCGTCACATTCGCGCCGGAAACCGCCGGCGACGTATCGACGTGCGCGATGAGCCCGACGACCGGAATGGCCGTCGAATTCGACGCGGTCGCACTGGCTGCGGGCACTGTGGCCGTGACCAAGGCATGCGGGCTCAACGCGACGTCGGACGCGCCAAGAGACCGCAATTCGTCGGCGAGGAGTCGCGACAGGTCCCACTGCCCTGCCGTGCTGGGAATCTGGGGCTGATCTTCCTTGGATTGGGTGTCGATGCGGACATAGCGAAGGAACCGATCGACGACGCTCTCGCGTGGCGGGCGGATAGGAGTGGGCACGGCGGCCATTTTCTCATTGGGCGCGGCGATGATCACTGGGACTTCCGCAGCGCGTAAGCCCCTTACGCGCCGCGTAAGCCGCGGCATGCCGACGAGCTGGCGGCCCGTGGTGCCAGTCGGCCTGCATTCGCCAGCCGCTGCCTCCCGCCCGGCGGCGTTGCTCCTCCCTCACATACACGCGGTATTCTCGGTCGTCGCGCCTGGCCGGCCGGGCGCATCGGCTGGCTCGGTGCAACGGCCGGCTGGCACCACGGGCTGCTGGCGCAGCGCTTGCAGTAACGCCGCCCCGTGACTCGCCGCGCATGCGCTTTTCGCCTGACCGTGCTGGGGTTCCTGGTCGTGGGTCTCGTGGGGCTGCGACCGAGCGAGGCGCGAGCCGGTGTGCCCCAGGCTCCGCCAACGCAAACGCCGCCGCCAACTCCACCGCCTACCGATCCGCAGAACGATGATCCGGCGGCACCATCCGTCGCGGCGACCCTCCAGACGCCGGCGGCGCCCAGCCCCGACGACGACCGGCTCGCGTCGGTGACCGAGCCCGACTACCGCCTCGTGAACCTACCGACGACGTTGCGCCTGCCGAGGCACAAGCTCAGCTTCGACATGACCCATCGCTTCACCGGGAACCTGATGCAAGGCTCGTTTGCCGACAACGCGTCGAGTCTCTTCGGCCTCGACGACGGCGCTGCAGTCGGCCTGGAACTCCGCTACGCCATCGCCCGTCACGTCGAGGCCGCCATCTATCGGACGAACATCGACAAGACCATTCAGTTCTACAGCAAGATTGACGCGATCCATCAGCACGCCGGGATGCCGTTTTCGCTGTCGGCGCTGGTGTCGGTCGAAGGGACCAGTAATTTCCACACGAACTACCAGCCGGGCGTGTCGATCGTCCTGTCGCGGGCTATTGCGAACCGCCTGGCGGTCTATGCCGAACCGACCTGGGTAGGCCGCACGGGCATCGAAGCCGGGCTCGACGAGAGCACGTCGTTCGTCGGGCTCGGCGCGCGCGCGCGCGTGCACGGCCGCATGTATCTGGTGGCGGAAGTGTCGCCCCGAATCAGCGGCTACGCTCCCGGTCCAGCGGAATTCGGATTTGGCCTCGAGGAGCGTGTCGGCGGACACGTCTTCCAGTTGAACTTCACGAACACCACGTCGACCACCCTGGCCCAGGTCGCCCGCGGCGGATTCCCGAACACCCTGTTCCTCGGGTTCAACCTCTCCAGAAAGTTCTTCTAGCGGGTCGCGAAAGTTCTCTTAGCGGGTCTCGAATGTGAGGCGCATCGTGCTGCCGCGGCGGTCGCCGGCCAGGAGGGCGGCGTCGCCGCCATGGCGCTGTGCAACGGTGCGTGCCGTCCACGCGCCAAATCCTGAGACCCAGCCGCCCGGCCGCTCGGCCCAGACCGGATCGAAAAACCGACCGGCCACGGCCGTAGGCACGACGGCCTCGTCCTGGCTGATCTCGACGACGCGCAGTTCCCCGCCGGTCGCCGACGCGGTGACCTTGACGGTCGCGGCATCGCTGTCGCCGACCAGGCCGATCGTGGAGACGATGGCGCCGATCAAACCGATCATCAGTTCCTGCTCGTCCACGGCGACCGCCGCGTTCCAGTCCGGCGCGTGCACATGGAGCGTCAGGCTGTTCAGACGGCACTCGGCGGCAAATCCCTCGCGGAGCCGAGAGAGCACGTTGCCGATCGGCCGTGCCCGGCTCGCCCGGGCCGGGCCGTCGGACAGGGTCTGCGCCCGTACAAGCCAGGCCGCCCGCCACGTGTGCGAGCGCAACACGTCGAGCATGACGCGCCTGGCCGTCGGCGACGCGCCGCTCGTCAACGTCGCTACCGACGACTCGACCGTCGCCAGGTCCTCGGACAACTGTGCCAGCAGGCGTTCGGTCCGCAGATCGCGGGTCTCGCGGCGTTCGCGGGCGACGCCGGTCTCGGGGGTCTCGACGGGCGCGTCAGGCGGCGCGACCACGGCGCGTCGCGATCCGCGCGCCGCCTCGGGACTGCCCGCTCGCGGGGTCAACAACTGTTCCACGTAATGTGAGTCTGCCCGCATGCGATAGCCCGAGGGCAAGCCCTCGCGCTCCGGCTTCCTGGCCGGTGTCGGCGTCTCGACGTTCGCGGTCTCTGATGAGAACTCGTCTGAAAGATTCGGGGAACCGCCGCTCACGCCGCTGTCGGCGGGATTGATCTCTGACACTTACGCCTCCGAGCACGAACGAACAAAGAATGATGCTACCAGAGCCGCGCGACGCGCACAACGCACAACGATGCAACGCGCGTCATTTTTTTTCGGGCCAGTGGATCGAGTAGACGCGGCCGCGACTCTCTTCGTGCTCCAGCGTGAGATACGGCGCCCATCGTCGAACGCTCGCCTCGAATCCCGCGCGCTCGCTCTCAGGAATCCGGTCGACGTGTACCACGGCATACGTCACGCCGATCCGGGCGAGCGTCCGAAGACTCGCCTCGTCCGGGAATCGTGTCATCGGCCAGTAGAGTTCTGGATAGTCGGGAGGATACACGCCGCTGTACCCCTCGAGAATCGGTTGCCAGTGGGCCATCGAGTGCAGCATGTACTCGGCCGCGACTTCGTCGCGCCGCGCGAAGTTCGAGGAATCCGACACCGGTAGATCGACGACCGCGAACGGCTTCGGCCGGGTGTCGAGCCATCGATCGATGGCGGGTGGATCGACGCGATACGGGACGCCCTGGAGTGGCGCGAAGGCAAACTCCGCGAGGAGGAGGCCGGCGACGACGGTCGCGATCGCCCGGCGCCGGGCCGGCCAGACAGCGGCGAGGCGGTCGAAGCCGTACCCGACGAGCACCGCGAGGGCCAGCATCCCGAGCACCATGAAGCGGGATGGCACTCGCACGAAGTTCAGCCCGGGCCACCAGTAGATCCAGCGCCAAATGCCAAACGGTGGGCCTATGGCGAGCCACAGCGTGGCGCCGAGCACGGCCACGTAGGTCCACCGCACGTCCAGCAGCCGGTTTCCGTGGGTGGGGGGCGCGGCGCCGCGCGGCGCCGCCGGTCGGCGGCCGACGAACGCGGCGATGGCAAGAGCGATGACGAGCACGCCGGGAAAGAGCCATGCATTCGGAGGTGTTCGCAACACGCTGTCTGTCGGCAGCAAGGAGATGAGCCAGCCCTGGACGTGGGACGGCGACGCAAGGAAGCTCGACCACGTGGCGCCCGTCCATCCGTCAAGCGACCGGCGCAGGCCGACGTCCCGCTGCGCCGCCCGATATGGCAGGTACACCCAGACGACCGGCACCATCAAGGCCGCGCCCGCGAAGCCGATGTCGCGAACCCGCCGGACGAGCGCCAGCGGCGCGCCTCGTCCCCACGCCACGAGGACCGTGATCGCGACGGCCAACGTCAGAAACGCGGCCCCATGGCCGCTCGTCAGGGCCTGGAGCGAAAAGAACGCCATGGCCGCGCGCAGATCCCGCGCGCGGCCCTTCGCGACATACGTGTGCAGATAGGCCAGCGCGAACGGCACCCACTCGATCGTGGCGATGTGCACCTGGTCGAGGCGCGAGAGGCGCGGCGGCACGAACGCGAACACGAGTCCGCAGAGAATCGCGGCCGGCTCCGACAACCCGACCTTGCGGCCCAGCACATAGGCACCCACGCCGCACAGCATCGTCGCGACGAGCACGACCACGTTCATCGCGAGGACCGGATTGCCCGTCATCCAGGTCACAGGAGCGGCGACGATCGTCGATCCAATCAGGTTCTCGGAGTACGCGAGGGTGTCGCGCGACGGATAAAAGATGTTCGCGTCGAAAATGGCGAGCGGATGGGTGACCAGGGCGTGCACGTCCCAGCCGAGCGTCCAGATCATCAGGTCCGTATCGGTGCCGGTCGACACGACACGGCTTGCCGGATGCAGGCTGAACGGCGCGGTCATCAAGACGGTGAGCCCCGCGAACAGTGCCGCCACCCACCAGATCGGACGACGCATTCGGGACCGGGCAGGTCGTCTAGTTGCCGGACGGGTCGAGCGCGCGCTCGGCTTCGGCGTCGATGGCGTGGACGCTCATGATGGGGACGCGTCAGAACTTCGGGGCGGCGTACCAGTCGCGAATGCGCACGTCGATGCCCGTGCCCTTCAGCGCGTCTTGAAACTCCTGCAGGTTCGATCCGCGGTAGTGGTACGGGTAGACGATCTTGGGCGCGAACGCCTTGACGCACGCTGCCGCCTCGGAGGGCGGCATCGTGTAGGGCAGGTTCATCGGCACGAACGCGACGTCGATGTTCTTGACGGCCTTCATCTCGGGCGTGCACTCCGTGTCGCCCGCAATGTAGATCCGCTTGCCGCCGAGCGTCACGATGTAGCCGTTGCCGCGGCCTTTCGTGTGAAAGAACTCGCCCGCCGAGGGACCGCGCACGAGGTTGTACATCGGCACGGCCTCGATCGACACGCCACCGATGGTCTTGGTCTCACCGTTGGCGATAACTGTGGCGCCGGGCACGCTCACGGCGACCGCAGCCGGCGTGATGACGTCGGTCGTCGGCGTCTTCACGGCGGCAATGGTCTTCGGGTCCATGTGATCGGTATGAATGTCGGTGACCAGGATATGAGTCGGCTTCGGGATGCCGTCGTAGTGCGCCTGCGGCGTCGGGTCGACGAGGATCACGAACTTGCCGTAGGCCAGCGCCAGCGTCGCGTGATTGAGCGGCGTGATCGTGATCGAACCGCCGGAGGCGGCGAGCGTATCGGGCGGGACTTGCGCGCTGAGGGCCGCCGCCATCGCGGTGGCCATCGCTGACCCGGTGAGCAGTCGTTGCACGTGGCGTCGCACAGTGTCCTCCTCGGGCAGTTTACAGTGGAAAAGGTACAGCATTGAAGATTGACAATCGAGTCATTGACGATTGTTTGAAGATTGACGATTGAAGGATTGACGATTGAAGAGCTACGATTGACTGACCATGTCGATTCGAGCCGTCAAGCGGATCTCGCAGTCGCGTCCGACACTCGAAGGCGCCGGCGTTCATCTCCGACGCGGCTTCGGCTTCGGCGACACGTCGGAATACGACCCCTTCCTGCTGTTCGACGATTTCCGGAATGACAAGCCGGCGGACTACGTCGCCGGCTTCCCCTGGCACCCGCATCGGGGCATCGAGACGATCACGTACGTCCTCTCGGGCGTCGTCGAACACGGCGACAGCCTGGGCAATCGCGGCGCGCTTGGCGCGGGCGATGTGCAATGGATGACGGCAGGCAGCGGCATCATCCATCAGGAGATGCCAAAGGGCGACGCTGACGGTCGCATGCACGGCTTTCAGCTCTGGGCGAACCTTCCGGCCTCGCTCAAGATGACGACCCCGCGGTATCAGGACGTCACGGCTAACGACATCCCCGAGGTCATCGACGACGACGGGACGCGGGTGCGGGTGGTGGTCGGAGAGTTCTGGGGCAAGCGCGGGCCCGTGGATGGCATCGCCGCCGATCCGATCTATCTCGACGTGTCGGTTGGGCCGGGCCAGCGAAGGTCCCTGCCGATCGAGACGTCGCGGCATGCCTTCGCCTACGTCTTCGCCGGGGCGGGACGTTTTCGCGACGCGTCCACGCCTCGAGGCGTGTTGACCGACACCACAGGCGAGATCGATGACGCGCCGGTGCTCGACGAGACCGGCAACCGGTCGCTCGTGCTGTTCGATCGCGGTGACGAGGTCGTCGTCCAGGCCGGCGACGAGGGCATGCGGTTCCTCTTGGTGTCGGGCAAGCCGCTCGAAGAGCCGGTCGCCTGGTATGGACCGATCGTCATGAACACCGACGCCGAATTACAGATCGCGTTTTCAGAACTCCGCCAAGGCAACTTCATCAAGCATCGCGGATAGATGGCGATTTGACGAGGCGTTCGCCCTCCGGAGCCGGCCTGCCGTGATAGGGCCGCTCCAGTCGGGCGAGCGCCTCGTCAAATCAGCGCCTGTCCGCAGGTTATCGCCGGCGGGCCTGACGCCGCCGGAGGACGACGACGGCGATCACGCAGCCGGTCCACGTCGGCAGCATGCCCACGACCGGGATGGACTCGAGTACAAACGTCGGCAGAAGCAGGACGTGGAAGCCGATGAGCCACGACGTGACGATCATCGTCACGACATCAATGACCTCGTCTGACAGAAACCAGCCGATCGGACCCAGCAGGATTTGGAAGGCGTCGGCCGTGACAGCGGCCGCCAGTGCGAGGGCAATGCGCCAGCGCGTCAGCTCCGGTCGAAGCCACGTCGCCCGGGGAGCCCAGGTCGCCGGAGTGGAAGTCTGCAGTTCGCTGTCAGGCATCGCGTGTCTCCCCTCATGATGCGCCACGATGGCGCGCGGCGAGGGCCTCGGCCGCGACCCGGGCCGAGGCCCAGGCCCACTGGAAGTTGAACCCGCCCAGCCGGCCATCGACGTCGAGGATCTCGCCGACGAAGTACAGCCCCGGCACAATCCGCGATTCCATCGTGGCCGGTCGGATTTCCTCCAAGGGGACGCCGCCGGCGGTGACCTCGGCGAAGGCGTACCCGCGAGACCCGGTGACGGCGAGCGGCCAGGCTGTCAGGGCGTGGACGACGCGACGCCGGTCGTCGCGCCTGAGGGTGGCGAGGGTGCGATCGCCTGCCAGGTCGAGCGCCCCGATCAGCGCCGAGGCGACCGACGCGGGGACAAAATCCGCGGCGATGGTCGTGAGCGACGCCCGAGGCCGCGTGCGCGCCAGGTCGGTCCAGCGGCGGTCCACCGATTCGAATGTCCGGTCAGGGCAAAAGCTCGCCGTCAGCTCGACCCTCCCTCCGTCGAGCGTCGCCCGCAGCCAGTGGCGCGACGCGTCAAGGGCCGCGGGTCCGCTAAGGCCGAAGTGCGTCCACAGGAGCGCGCCTGGCAGACGCGCGATTGTCGCGCCGTCGACAAGGACGTCGAGCGCGGCCGGCTGTGACACACCCGACAGCGGCCGATGAATGGACGTCGGTGGCCCCGGATCGAGGACGAGCGGCGCGAGCGCCGGGGTCGTCGGCACGATGGCATGGCCGAGTCGTCGAGCGGCCGCGTAGCCCCAGCCGTCGCTGCCCGTCTTGGGCAGGGACAGTCCGCCGGTCGCGAGCACCACGGCCTCGGCGCGAATCTCACCCGCGGGCGTCGTCACGACGAACCCATCCGCCGTCCGGGCAACGTCGAGCACCCGCGTGTTCGCGCGGAGCGTGGCGCCGACCCGGCCCAACTCGGCGAGGAGGGCGGCGAGCACCTCACGCGATCGACCGCTCTCAGGAAACAGCTTGCCGTTGGGCTCTTCGCGAAGCCTGACGCCCAGGCTCGCGAAGAACTCGATCGTTGCCGGCACCGGCAGCGCGCGCAAGACGCGGCGGACAATCGCGGGCGAGCCACCGTTGAAGTCGGCCGCCGTCACCACGGTGTTGGTGACGTTGCAGCGGGATCCACCGCTCACCAGGATCTTCGCGCCGGGCTGTCGCGCGCCGTCGAGGACCGAGAGCCGTACGGCCGGATTGGCGCGCTTCGCGAAGATGGCGGTCGCCAGCCCCGCGGCCCCGGCACCGACGATGACGACGTCGAGATCGGCGCCGGCGGACGTCACTCGCGATAGTTGCCGAACTGCAGTTCGAGGCCGAAGTCCTGCGCCTTCAGGAGGTGGATCGCGGCCTGCAGGTCGTCCCGAGACGACGAGGTCATGCGAATCTGATCGCCCTGGATGGTCGCCTGAACTTTCTTGAGCTTCTGATCCTTGACAAACTTCATGATGGCGCGCGCGGCGTCGCCGTCGATCCCCTGCTTGAGCGTGACCGTGCGCTTGACGAGGCCACCTGCGATGGGCTCGACGTCGGACGGCTTGAGGTTCTTGATCGGGACGCCTCGGCGCACGAGGCGCGTCTGGAGGATGTCCCACACCGCGTCCATCTTGAAGGTGTCGTCCGCGGTGAGTTCGAGCAGGTTCTCCGCGCGCTTGAAGTCAATCGCGGCCTTCGACCCCTTGAAGTCATAGCGTTGGGCCAACTCCTTCCTGGCCTGATTGACCGCGTTATCGACTTCCTGGAGGTCGACGCCGGAGGTCACATCGAACGAGGCTTGTGCGGGCATGGTGGGGATCGTACCATCGGCGGCGATGAGCACACCGTCGTCGTCACGACCGATACACGCCCCCGGACTTCCCAAGCCTGTCGGCCCGTACTCGCCGGCGGTCATGTTCGAGCGGTTGATCTTCGTCTCCGGCCAAGGCGCCACCAACCCGGCGACCGGCCAACTGGCGGGCACCGACATCGAAACACAAACCGAACAGGTTCTTCGGAACGTGGAGGCCATCCTGCGCGCTGGCGGGTCCGACCTCTCCCGTGTCCTCCGCTGCGGCGTGTTCCTGGTCGACATCGGCGAGTTCGACCGGATGAACGCGGTCTACTCGCGAGTGTTCGGCGACCATCGGCCGGCGCGGACGACGATTCAGGCCGCGGCGCTCCCTGGGCGCGGATTGCGCGTGGAGATCGACTGCATCGCGTACGTGTAGAAGGGCTTGCTGGGAGGCTTGAAGGCTCGGGGCTTAAAGGCTGGGAGGCGGGAAGGCCTGAATGAGGCTGGCAGGCTTGAAGGCTTGGAGGAGGATCGCGCGATGAGCCGCCGATTATTTGCCGGCCGTTCTCTGCTGGCTGCCCTGCCGGCGGTCTGTCTGGCCCTGTGTGCATCTCCGCGTGTCGACGCGCGCCAGGGCGGAGGCGCGAGCGAGAAGCTGCAGCAAGCCGCCGCCTTTGTCCGCGCGGACAAGACGGCGGAAGGCCTCGCCGCCGTCCATCAAGAGCTGGCGACGAATCCGACATCGACCGCCGCGGCGAGTCTGCTCGACACGCTCGGCGCCAACGCCGAGGCCGTGCGGGTGTTCAGGGCCGCCATCGCCGCGACCACCGATCCGTTGGCCAAGGCGCAGGCCGAGCGCGATCTCGCGATCTCGTACGCGTTCGTTGGCGATTGCGCCAACACGGCCCGGAACGAGCAGCTCGTCATCGACTACTGGGTCACGCGCGAATCGGCCGAGCCTCAGGACGCCTTCTATAACGAGGGCGAAGTCGCGAACGAAGCTGCGCGCGTGTGCATCGACAACGGCCAGCTCGACACCGCAGAGCAGTGGTATCGCAAAGGCACCGAACTCGGCTTGAAGGAGCCGGAACCAAAGACGCATCCGCGGAGCCTGTGGGACTTCCGCCTCGCCCATGCGCTCGGTCGGATCGCCGCCCGGCGCGGCGACGAGGGCGAAGCCAAGCGCGAGATCGCGGTGGCGCGGCGCGCGCTCGACAACGACGCGACGATGGCGGCGCAGCAGGAGCGGTTCTTCCCGTACCTCACCGGCTACGTCGCGCTCTACACGAACGACTTCCCGACGGCCGAGCGCGATTTGACGAAGGCGATCGCGATCCCGGACAACCAACGCGATCCCTTCATGGCGTGGCTCCTCGCGACGACGTACAGCCGGGAGGGGCGGGCGGCCGACGCGAAGGCGGAGTACCTCAAGGCGTACGGCCTGGCGACGGCGCACAACCCGCCGGCGGCGTTCGTCCGTCCCTTCGTCCGCCGCGCCCTCGGCCTCGGCGCCACGCAGGCGGAGGGACTTCGCGGCGCCTACGACCGCTATCGGGCGAACAACGATCTCACGTACTACCACCTCGACGTCCGCGTCGACCCCGTCGCGAAGCGCATCAGCGGCAAGAACACGATTCGCTTCAAGATGCTCTCGACCGACACGCGCATTCAGCTCGATCTGTACGCCAACCTCGCGGTCGACAAGATCCTCTTCGGCACGGTGCCGCTGACCTACACGCGCGAGCTGAACACGGTCTACGTCGACTTCCCCAAGACGCTCGCCGCCGGCCAGGAGTACGCCATCGACTTCTACTACTCGGGCACGCCGATGCAGATCGGCCGGTTCGGCGGCTTCACGTTCGGCCAGGACGCCTTAGGACGCCCCTGGATCTTCACGGCGTGTGAGGGCGAAGGCGCAGCGATCTGGTGGCCAAACAAAGACCAGTGGCGCGACGAGGTCGACTCGATGGAGATCTCCGTCGCGATTCCCAGCGACCTCGTCGACGTGTCGAACGGCCGATTCGAGCGCAAGACCGATCTCGGCGACGGCTACACGCGCTGGGACTGGCTGGTGCACTACCCGATCAACAACTACGACGTCTCGCTCAACATCGGCCACTACGAGCACTTCGCGGACGCGTTGGGGAATCTCACGCTCGACTTCTATGCCATGCCCCAGGATCTGGAGCGCGCGAAGGTTCAGTTCGCTCAAGCGAAAGGCATGATCGAGGCTTACCAGCACTACTTCGGCGAGTACCCGTTCGTGAAAGACGGCTACAAGCTCGTGCAGGTGCCGTACACCGGCATGGAGCACCAGAGCGCGGTGACGTACGGCAACGGCTTCACCAACGGGTACGGCAATCGCGATTGGACGGGCGTCGGCATCAGCCCGAAGTTCGACTTCATCATCATCCACGAGAGCGCCCACGAGTGGTTCGGCAACGCCATCACGGCGGCCGACGTGGCGGACATGTGGATTCACGAGGGCTGGGCGACGTACCTCGAGTGCCTGTACGTCGAGTACACGTTCGGTCACGACGACTACGTGAAGTACACGAACGGCTACAAGTCGCACGTCCAGAACCGCGAGCCGATCATCACGTTCCCGGGCCTGCATCGCGAGCCGCCCCAGGACATGTATTTCAAGGGCGCGCTGATGCTGCACACGCTGCGCAGCGTCATCGATGACGACACGAAGTGGGCAGCCCTCATCCACGACCTCTTCCAGGAATTCAAGTACAAGAACATCGGCACGACCGACATCGTCGCGTTCGTCAACCGGCGCCTGGGCATGAACCTGACGCCGTTCTTCGACGAGTACCTACGACATGCGACGCTGCCGCAGCTCGATCTCGCCTTCGACCGCGCGGCGGGCACGGTGTCGTACCGCTGGTCCGCGGACGAGATGGCGTTCGCGATGCCGATTCGCGTCGGCCAACACGATCATTGGCAGATCATCCGGCCGACGACCGCCTGGCAGACGGTGAAGACGCCCCTCTCCAAAGCGGACTTCGAGGTCGCGACGGATCTCTACTACGTGAACGTGACGAAGTTCGACAAGACTCAGACCAGCAATGCCTCGACCCGGTGAGCGTGGACCATCTGCTTGGACGGCGCCCACTTGAACACGGTCACCCGCCCGTCCTGTGACGCGACGAGCGCGACCGCGTCCCGCTGATCGTGGGCGAACTGCGCAGCGGAGAGATGCCGCGTGCCGCCCAGCTCCGTAGGCCCGACGATGCTGGTCTCCGCGCCTTCGATGGGCTCGGTGACCATAACGCGCTCGACGGGGTTACTGCCCCGTCGGCGCAGGATCTTCGCGCCGAACGCCAGCAGCTCGTACCGATCCGTCGCGAGGACGGCGCCGTCGACGGCGGTGAGCCCCGCGACGGCATCGACCGACCGCCGATAGTCTTCCTGCCACTCGTGCTCGTTCACGCCGGTGACGGCCCGCGCCAGCAGGTCCGCCAGGCCCGCAAACGGCGGGCGCACGGCGTAGAGGATGGGGCTCACGATCGAGTCCTGCCAGGTCGACGAGCCCGTCGGCACGACCAGAAGCGCGCCGCCACGCCCGTGCGCACGCATCGAGACGGCGAGCTGAACGAGGGCGCTGGCGGCGTCGGCGTCACCGGCCGGCCAATCCACGCCGAGCAGCGAGCGCACGACACCCGGGCATTCCTCACCGGACGCCGGACGATCGTCCACGATCTTCGCGACGTCGCCCTCGAGCACCGCGACGTTCATGAACTTGCCGAAGGGCTCGCGCCGATCCTTGATCACGAGCAGCCCTGAGGCGACGACCTCGACCACCAGGCAATAGGCCGGCAGCGTGCGCGTCGTGCCCCACACCGTGAGGCGCCCCTCGTGCGGCCAGACGCCCAAGTGAATTCCCGGCCGCTCGACGGCGGGCGCGATCTTCGTCAGCGTCTCCGGCCGCAAGGCCAGCTGGGTTTCGAAGGTCATCGGCTCGCCCGCCAGATGCGGAGGCACGAACGCCAGCGAGATGCGCGGCGTGATCCCTTCCTCACGGCGGAGACTCGTCCAGAAGGCCGCGTCGATGAGCGTTTCGACGGAGGCCTCATCCGGCGCGGGCGCCAGGCCCTCGCGCCCCTGCGCGGTGGCCGCGGCGATGCGGCGGGCAAAGTGCCGCGAGACGTGCCCGGCAATCGCGCGCGCGGTGGGATAGGTCGGATCGGCCATGGTCTACAGGATAAGGCTATTGTTAAATGGGACGGGAGCGCGCACATGTGCCGAAACATCAAGACGCTGTTCAACTTCGATCCGCCCGCGACCGACGAGGAGATCCGCGCCGCGTCGCTGCAGTTCGTCCGCAAGCTGAGCGGCTTCACCAAACCTTCCCACGCGAACGAAGCCGCGTTCGATCGCGCGATCGACGAGGTGGCGCTCGTGGCACGCCAACTGATCGACTCGCTCGTCACCCAGGCCCCACCGCGTGACCGCGAGGTCGTGGCCGCCCGGTCCCGCGCCGAAGCCGCTCGCCGATTCGGACCCACGTGAGCGCGTTTCATCGTCCGTTCGCCGGACTGGGTGAGCGCCTCGGCGTGGCACCCGAGGAGCCGGCACCAGCCGCGAGCCCTCCCCCGCCGGGCGACCGCCCGTCCACCGCCGGCCAAGCCATTCCGCGCGCGGTCGTGCGGATCGAACGCACGGGTCGCGGCGGCAAAGAGGTGACGGTCGTCGAGCGCTTGGGGCTACCGCCCATCGAGCGCGAACGATGGCTGAAGGCGCTCAAGGCCACCCTCGGGTGCGGCGGCGTCGTCGAGGGGGACGCGCTGGTGTTACAAGGCGACCACCGCGAACGGCTGCCGACGATCCTGGCGGCGCGCGGCGTGAAGAAGGTAGCGGTCGCTCGCTAGTCGCGTTTCAGCACCGGTCCAGGCGGGTCCTGCCGCCGAACAGCCCCACCCGGTGCTCGCCGACAAGCCACTTGTCACGGGCGTCGGCTCCGCGCCGGGCGGGGCGGCCCCGTTCGGCGTCACCCGCCTGGACGCGCGGAGCGCGGTTGGCCGCCCCTACTTGCCGGGGAAAATGGCCGGGAACACGACGTCCGTCGTGTAGACACAGCGATCGTTGTGGCCGCACTCCTCGACGATGATCACCTGCTGTTTCGCCCCGAGGTGCTCGTTGACGTACTTGACGAAGGCCTCGCCTCGCGCACGCCGCGTGGCGCCTTGCGCCATGGCGTTCGCTGAGCTGTCAAAGCCGCCGAGCGGCAGCGTGTCCACCTGGCTCAGCAGGTAGGTCGTCGGCCGAGCGACGAGCTGCTTGATGAGCTGCGCGTCGCTCATCCCCTTCGTGTAGCCAGTCGTCCGATCCTCGAGCCCGAAGGGCCACTTGTCGAAATTCGGCGCGGGCCGGGCGCCCGCCGTCGGATCAAAGGGACCGTACGTGAAGTCCGTGTGGGGTGCGACCTTCTGCTGGTCCCATCCCTTCGCCGCGGCTTCGGGCGTCGCGTCGCCCGCGGAGAGCGGCCGCGTCGCATCCGGCCACGCGTAGCTCGACGGATTCGCCACGACGTAGGACACCGGGACGCCGAGCGCGTCATGCACCTTGTTCGCCATCTCGTAGCGTGTGACGAACTGCCCGCCGGCCGAGTGGCCAGCGACGACAATCGCGTGCATGTTTGGAAATGTCTGCTTGTTGGCCAGCTCGTGCAGAATCTGGTCGATAAAGTCGAACGAGGACAGGTTCGGGTTGCTCGACGACGTGCCGCCGGACCGCCAGCTGTCGCCGCCGCAGCTCCAGCTCACCTCGTTCGGCGCCAGCGGGTCTATGCAGCCGCGTTCGGAGGACACGAAATGCGGCGCGATCACGAGCGTGTCGTCCTCGACGCCGGCGAGAAACGCCGAGGCCGTCGCCGTCGCGAAGTAATGGTCGGCATTGCGATTCGTGCCGTGGACCATGATGAACGCCCGATGGATGCCTTCGTTCCGGACGTTGAGCGGGTGCGACCGATAAATCATCGATCGGGCCGGGCCGCCCCCGAGCTCAACCCACTCCGTGCAGTCGGCCGTTGCCCTGGTGCAGGGCGCGGCAGGCGCGAGGGCCGGCGCGGGAACCGGGGCCGCGGCGCCAGTCATGGCGAGGCTGAGGGCGAGGAAGCATGCGGTGCGCATGCGCAGAGAATACACGAACGACAGGCCGTCGCCGCCGATCACCGATTCAGCTCCGACGCCTTCGCGATCACGTCGATCTCGCTGTAGAACGTGTTGCCGAAATCATCGTCTGTTTCGATCACGGAACAGACGAACAGCAGATATTGGACCTTGCCCAGCGTGCTGTTCGACGCGCTGATGCTCACGCCGTATTGGCCGCCCACGTCAGCCGTCCCGGGCCGCGTATCGACGCTGGCGATCCATGTCCATCCGGCCGCCGCCGGGTCGACGCCGGCCTTCGGCGCCGGATTGAACCCCGCTGCCGTGCCGTCGCTGCCATACACGGCATAGACCTGCGGCCCGCGCGTGTTCGGATGCCAGGAGTAGGAATTGATCTGGGTAACGGTCATGACCTGGCCCAGGTCGAATCGAAACGACCCGCCGGACGTGCCGGCGTCGAAGAAGAAATTCGCGCCGGGCTCGTCTTCGTCCGTCGGCAGGAGTCCGTCCGTCAGCGCGGAGAGCGTCGCGCCGTTCTGATCCATCTCGCCGTCGACCAGGAGCCGCTTCGCGTTGGTCGCGGCGTCGTCTTTCGAGGGCGACGGCACGCGCGGAAACTTGAAGTCCTTCGTCGCGGCCGGCCAATTGCGATCGACGATCACGACGACGTTCGGCGCGGCGCGCTGCTGACGGTCGAGCTGCGCGGCGCCGCCGGCAGCGCTGCCGATCAGCGAGGCCGCGACCAACGCCGTGATCCGGACCGTCATCACGCCTTGCGGCGCCTCATGACCACAACGAAGAGGACGATGAGCACAAGGGCGAGACCGACCCAGATCCAAGGATCCGAGAGCAGCCCGCTTGTATTGTCAGGGGTGGGCGCGGCCGGCGGCGGGGCCGGTGGTGTCGGCGGCGGAGCGGCTGCGGGCATTGTTGCCGTGGGCGGCGGGGGCGGCGGCTCGATCGACGTCGGCGAGCCGGCCGGCGGTTGTGCGATGTCGACGGCGGGCGCCTTCGGCGCGACCGGCTTCGGTGCCGTGGCCGGCGCGGGAGCCGGCGCCGCGGCGGGCTGAGGCGTGGTCGTCACCGGGGGAGACGCGGGCGGGGGCGACGCGGGTGGCGGCGCCAAGGTTACCGGTGGGGCTCCCACAGCTAGGGCCGAGGAGTCCTGCGGCGCGACGAGCGGCGGGGGCGCCGAACCCGGCCGCCGGCGAAAGATGATGCCCGCCATCTCGTTCTTTGCGATCGCATTCACCTGGTCTGGCGTGTAGGTTTTCTTGAAGTGCAAGCTGACCGGCAGATAGCGTTTGCTCAAATCGAAGTCATCGCCGGCCGGGTGCCCCGCTTTGATCAACCGGTCGTCATCCATCACGTGACAGTTCGTGCACTGCTGCGTCCAGCCCTGGATGTTGCCGACCAGACGCGTCATGCCGTACTGCGTGACGGCCGTGTCATACGAGCCTTTCACTTGATGAGGCACGAGGTAGGCACTCGCCGGTCCATGGCAGCTCTCGCACGACACGCCGGCGTTCGCGTCGCCGTTGAACACGGTGGCATGACACCGCACGCAGGCGCCGTTCACGTCGTACTTGTCGGCCTGCCCGATGGCCTTCGCGAAGGCATCCGACTTCGGCGATTCCAACTGGTTGAGCGAGTTGACGTGGCCGGCATTCGCGCCCTTGTCCGGAAAGAGCCTCACGACCTCGAGCAGCTCCTTGTTGCTGTACCAGTCCTTCTCTTTGTCGTGGTCGTGGCAGTTCAGGCACTGCCCGGGGCCGAGCATTTGGATTTTCTGCTGCAGTGGCGGCAAGGGCGCGCCGCCGGTCATTCCTCCTGGGGCCGCCGGGCCTGCGGGGCCGCCCCCGGCTCCGGGGCCGGGGCCGCCAGATGCACCCGATCGTGTGGACGCGCAAATGACAAGGGCAGCCGTCAGGAGAAAGGCCGTGACAGATCGCATCGCGCTGGTCCTCCGTTCGCAGAGAGTGTAGCGGACTCGGGAACCGGGGGCTACGACTCGAGCATCTTCGCGATCTTCTCGATCGTCTCCCACCAGCGGACCGTCACCGGCACGCCAAGGGCGGTCTCGAGGGACTTCGCTGTATTGATCGGACGGTCCGGGTGACGTCGCTGGAGGCCCAGGGCGACCAACCCCCTGATCTCATCGACACGCAGGTACCAACCCGCGCCGGCCGGCGACGAGAGCGGCAAGGTGGGCTTGTGCTTCGGGGGTCCCGTCATGACCGCGACCCACCCACGGAGATCCTTGGAAAAGGCCACGCCTTTGAACGGGCGACTCCGCACAAGGGCAATCACGTCGCGACCCGGACGCACCGCCATCGTGGGCGCGAACGGCATCTCGTCCAGAAACGCCTGCCGGATGGCCGCTGCGCCTACCGACGACCGCACGACGAACGTGCCCGCGGCGCCGATGTTGACGACGTCCAGGCGTTTCAGCGCCGCCACGAGCTCGGCGGGCCGAAACACGTTCGTACCGCCGACGTTAGCGGCCCGAAGAAAAACGACCGAAGCCACCGGTCACGTCGAGGATTCGCGTGTGTGCGGCGACCGCGGATACGTCAGAACTTGATGTTCACGCCCCCGCTCACGCCGTTGGTGGTGCTCGTCGAACTGGTGGACCGCTCGGCGATCGGAAACGTGGTGGTGTTGGACCCCGGCGTATAGCGGTACTCGACGAACGCCCGGACACGCCTCCCGACCGCACCCACCAGGCCGAAACCTGCGGTCCATCCGGAATGGCTCACCGACAACGTCTCGACGGTGCCGGAAACCGCGTTGCCCGTCGTGCCGGTGACTTGAGTCCGGGTGACGGAACCGCTCGAACCGGTCCATCCGCCCAAACCGTAGATCATGACTTGGCGCATGCCATATCCCACGCGCGCGACTGCCGAAGCGGCCCAATCGGTCTTCGAGTCATTCGTGTGCACGTTCGTGCCGATCGAGGTACTGGAGGTGTCGTTGAGGCCAAACACGGATACGCCCGCAAAGACGCCCACCACCAGGCGCGAGGGCATCATGTGGTCATAGCCGGCCTGGAACCCACCGCCGACGTGCGATGCGCTCGAGCTGCTCGGCGAGCCTTCAGCGGCTCCGTTGACGGTGTTGATGGTTTGGCTGTTGGTCGTCGACCAGTTGCCTCCGATGTGCCCGCCGACTTGAAAACCCGTCCACAGGTCGTCTTGCCCCGGCGCCGCCTGCGCTTGGCGGGCGGTAGCCGCGGTCACACACGCCAACAGGAGCATTACGGTTCCGACTGGGGTTCGTGTCATGAACCCTGTTTTCGGACGCAGAGTCAATATCGATAGTGGTCGGGCTTATACGGTCCGTCAACGCTGACGCCGATATATTTCGCCTGCTCCGGCGTGAGCGTCGTCAGCCGCACCCCGAGCTTGTCGAGGTGGAGCCGCGCCACCTCCTCGTCGAGGTGCTTCGGCAACATCTGCACGTTCTTGCCCATCTTCTCCGCATTCGCGTGCAGCTCAAGCTGGGCGAGCACCTGGTTCGTGAACGACGCCGACATGACGAAGGACGGATGGCCCGTCGCGCAGCCGAGATTGAGGAGCCGCCCTTCGGCCAGCACGAGCACGCTATGGCCGTCGGGAAACTGCCACTCGTCATACTGCGGCTTGATGTTTACCCGCTTGATGCCCGGCACCTTCTTGAGGCCGGCCATGTCGATCTCGTTGTCGAAATGGCCGATGTTGCCGACGATGGCCTTGTCTTTCATCCGCGCCATGTGTTCGACCGTCAGGATGTTGAAGTTGCCCGTCGCCGTGATGAACAGATCGGCCTGATCGATCACGTCGTCGATCCGGACGACCTGGTAACCTTCCATCGCCGCCTGCAGCGCACAGATCGGGTCGATCTCGGTAATCACCACGCGGCAGCCCTGGCCGCGGAGCGCCTGCGCGCAGCCCTTGCCGACCTCGCCGTAACCGAACACAACCGCCAACTTGCCGCCGAGCATGACGTCGGTCGCTCGCGCAAGGCCGTCAGGCAGGGAGTGGCGGCACCCGTAGATGTTGTCGAACTTGCTTTTCGTGACGGAGTCGTTGACGTTGATCGCCGGGAACAAGAGCGACCCATCCTTCATCATTTCGTACAGGCGATGCACGCCCGTCGTCGTCTCTTCCGAGACCCCTCGGATGCCCGTGGCGATCTTCGACCACAGGCCCGGCCGGGCCTTGAGCTCTTGACGAATCACACCGAGGATGACGCCCCACTCCTCCGAGTCACTCGCCGCATCGAATTCCGGGACGCGGCCAGCCTTCTCGAACGCGTGCACCTTGTGGACGAACAGCGTCGCGTCGCCGCCGTCGTCGACGATAAGCGTGGGACCGGACCCGTCTGGCCACACGAGCGCTTCCTTCGTGCACCACCAGTAGTCGTCGAGCGTCTCGCCCTTCCACGCGAAGACCGGAATGCCCCTGGGCTCGTCGGGCGTGCCGTGCGTCTCGGGCCGACCGACAACGACCGCGGCCGCCGCGTGATCCTGCGTCGAGAAGATGTTGCAGGAGACCCATCGGACGTCGGCGCCGAGGTCGGCGAGCGTCTCGATGAGCACCGCGGTCTGGATCGTCATGTGAAGGGAGCCCATGACGCGCGCGCCGGCCAGCGGCTTCCGGCCGGCGTAGCGCTCGCGGAGCGCCATCAAGCCCGGCATCTCCTGCTCGGCGAGGCGGATTTCCTTGCGGCCCCACTCCGCCAGGTGCAAGTCCGCCACTTTATACGGCGAGCGCCCGGCCTTTCGGGCTTGGGCAAAGACATGTTCGGTCATCGTCGCGGGGGTCATGGGTGTCTCCTGTCACAAAAACTAGAATCTAGAATCTGGAATCCATCAGGCTCACGTCTTCGGGGCCAGACCCCTCGCGGCGGTCGCCGCAAACAGCGCCGGGCCTTTCGCCCCCGTCGCGGGCGGCATGGCGTGAATCGCCGTTTGGACGAAGCCCGCGTTCGCCAACAACCGTCGCAGGTGATCCTCGGCAAACCCGAGCCACACGTGACCCATCTGCCGGCGGTACTCCTCGTGTTCGTGCGGCAGCATGTCGACGAGCAGGAGGCGCCCGCCGGGCTTGATGACGCGCGCGGCGTCGGCGAGCGCTTCCGCGGGAGCCGGCAGATGATGCAGGACGAGCATCATCACGGCGGCGTCGAGCGCCGCGTCGTCGACGGGCAGCGCCTCGAGCGTCCCCCGCCGCAGTTCGACGTTTTCGAAGGGGCCGACGCGCTTCGCGGCGGCAGCGAGCATCTCGGCGGACGCGTCGACGCCGATCACGCGCGCCACGTGCGGCGCGAGACACGCCGCGGTCACGCCCGTGCCGCACCCGAGATCGCCGACGACCCATGTGTCGGGCACGAGACCGACCAGGGCACCGAGCGCGAAGTCGGCGCCGAACAACTCGCCGCGCAGCCGATCCCACTGCCCCGCCGCCGATGCGAAGAACTGCTGCGACGTCTCGCTGCGACGCGCGAGCACGCGATCGAGCCGGCGCACGTCGGCCGCCGCACCTGGGCTGCCGGCGAGCGCCGCGCGCGTCACCTCCCAGATGCGTGACTGCGCACCGCGATCGTCAGGCGCAGGCGAGTAGTACCGACTCGTCCCGTCGCGCCGCGACACGACCAGGCCGGCGTCGGCCAGAGTCTTCAGGTGGCGGCTGACCGTGGACTGCGGTAACTGCAGCACGGCACACAGCTCTGAGACGGTCAATTCCTGACGCTCAAGGACGAACAGCGTCCGGCAGCGCGTCGCGTCCGAGAGTGCGGAAAACGACTCGAGGAGGGGCTGGGCAAAGGCCGGCATCGCTACATCCGTAAATCCGGATGCAATGATAGTTAGTTGCGTTTCTCACGTCAACCCCCCCGGGGGGGGAGGTGGGCGTCCACGGGTCAGGCCCGGCTCGCGCCTTCAGGGCCAGACCCCGGGTTCATCGGGGCCGGTGGCCTGAAACCGCAAACGCTACGAAGACCCCGGCGGCTAAGGCCACCGCGGCCCCACCGCGCAGGAGCACGGTTCCCTGCATCGTCTCCCACTCAAGGACCGCTCGCGCGCGATCAGGCCCCAAGAGTGTCGCGGCGAGTGCCTGCAGGCCCATCAGGGCTGCCAACGCGCGCAGAGTCCCTGGCGCACGAGAACTCGGGGCACACAGGATCACCACGAGTCCCATGGCCACGCGAACAGCGCCTGCCGCATATAGTCCAGCAGGCGTCGCGAAGTACAGCCGTCGAACCGTCGTCACGCTATCGGGCGAAATGAGTCCCACTATGCTTACGACGATGGCGAAGACCGCGACGAGCAACGCTACCGTTCTCACGTCGTTTCGTTCAGGCCCGGCTTACGCTTAGCGGGGCGCGTGGATCAGCTCGGGTCGCATGATGAGGTTCTCGATGAGGAACTCCATCATGCGCGCGTTGTTGACGCCGCTGTGCGGCTGGTCGGGGCCGACCTGCACCTCGAAGCTCTTGCCCTGACGCTGCAGCTCTTTGATGAGTTGCATCGTGTTGTCCTGGTGCACGTTGTTGTCGGCCGTGCCGTAGTACAGCAGCAACCGCCCGCGAAGGTCCTTGGCATAGGTGACGACGTTGCCGGCGTCGTACCCGGCCTGGTTCTCCGTCGGCAGCCACATGTACCGCTCGGTGTAGGTCGAGTCGTAATCGCGCCAGTCGGTCGTGGGCGACGACGACGAGGCGACCGCGAAGACTTCAGGATGGCGCAGAAGCTCCATCGCCGACGTATAGCCGCCGTACGACGTGCCGTAGATGCCGACCCGCGCCTTGTCGACGTAGTCGCGACCCCACAGCGCCTTCACGCCTTCCGCCATGTCGTCCATCTCGGTCACGCCGAGGTGGAGGTAGAGCGTATCCGCGGCGTGCTTGCCGGTGCCGGGCACGCCACGATAGCTGACAAGCACCATCAAGAAGCCGTACTCCGCGGTGGCGTTGGGACCGACGAAGGTCTCCGCCGGAATGTTGCTTTGCAGCACCGGACCGCCGTAGACGGAGACGAGCACCGGGTATTTCTTCGCCGGATCGAAATTCGACGGAAAGCTGATCTGCCCGAATAGCTTCGTCCGGCCGTCAGCGGCGAGATAACTGAACAGCTCCGCCTTGTGGAACCCCGCGGCCTGGTACTTCGTGAGATCGCTCTTCGCCAGCTGCGCCACGACCTGCCGCGTCGACACATCGAGCACCTGGCTGGCGGGAGGCTCGTCGTGCGTCTGGTAGACGTCGACCAGATGCCGGCCATCCGGCGACAGGAACGCCGGCGACACCACGTGAGTGAACGCCGGATCGGTGAGCCTGACGTCGTCGGACCCGTTGAGGTTCACGCGATGGAGCTGGAGTTTCAGGTAGTTGTCGCCGTCGCGCGCGGTGTAAAAGAGCACGTTGGCGGTTTCATCGATCCGAACGATCGAGCCCGCCTCGAACGCCGTGTTCGACGTGATCGGATTGAGCAGCCCGCGCTCGAGATCGTAGAGGTAGTAGTTCTTCCAGCCGTTGCGCTCCGACTCCCAGATGAAGCGTTTGCCGTCGTTCAACCAGTGCGGTGCCAGCCACGGGCTGAATCGCGCGTCAATCGACGCGTTCAGCCAGCCGCTGGTCCACTCCTCGTGCACGACCGTCCGACACGCCCCGGTCGCCGGGCGGCAGGTGGCCAACTCGACGATCTGCTGCCGCCGGTTGGCCCGCTCGATGACCAGCTCGGACCCGTCCTTCGTCCACTCCACGCCGTACACGTAGTGCCCGACGTCGTTCGAGAACGGCTTGCCGTCGCGCGCGTCGATCTTCGTCACGTGGCCGCTCGCGACATCGAAGACGAACACATCGGGGATGGGATTCGGATCACCGGCCTTGGGATAGGCCTCGATGTCGATCGAGTCCTGCACCTCGGTCTGGTTCATCTGTACGAAGAAGTCCGGCACGTGACCTTCGTCGAACCGGTAGAACCCGACGCGCGTGCTGTCGGGCGACCACCAGATCGCTGTCGTCTGGCCGAGTTCTTCGCCGTAGACCCAACTGCCCGTGCCGTTCTTGACGCGCGTCGCCTCGCTGCCGTCGGTCGTGACGGCGCGCTCGTTCGACCCATCGAAGTTGGCGACCCAGAGGTTGCGATTGCGGTAGAACGCCTTCAGCTTCTGGTCCGGCGACACGATGCAATCCGCCTGGCGACCGCGAGCGGCCGCGCCAGACGGGCAGCCACTAACCGGGCCAGCCGCCATCTCCGACTGCTCCTGCTCCATCCCGCCGCTGCGCCCGGCCCGGGCTGGCTCCATCCCGCCGCTGCGGCCCGCGCCAGCCGGCGGCGCCTGCCCCCGTCCGCCACCGCCGCCCGCACCACGCGCGCCGCCGCGATCGGCGCCTCGCCCTCCGCCGACGATCGCCTGACCGGTCTCGACTGCGGTCTTCGTCGCGACGTCGAAGCGATAGGCTTTTCCACTCGCGGTGTAGGTCACGGTCCGGCCATCGCTGCTCCAGGCGACGTTGGTCGCCGCGCCCGAGGTCTCGGGCGCCTGCGGCCCCCACGCTGCGGTGATCACCGGCTGAATTCTCGTGAACTGGTCGTAGCCCGGCATGCCGGCGAGACGATCCTGGGCGGCGAGCGGTGCGAACGCGATGACGATCGCGATGAGCGCCGGGACCACGGGCGCCGCGCGCCGTGTCCAGGCCGGGCTGCGGGACGTGAACGTCATGACCCGAAGATGCGCTCCGGGTACATGACGAGGTTCTCGATGAAGAACTCCATCATGCGATCTCGATTGACGCCGCTGTGGCCCTGGTCCGGGCCCACCTGGAGCTCGAAGCTCTTGTGTGCGGCCTGGAGCGCCGTGATGAGCTGCATCGAGTTGTCGGGGTGGACGTTGTTGTCGGCCGTGCCGTAGTACAGGAGCAGGCGCCCGCGCAGATGACCGGCGAGGTTGGCGTCGTTGCCGGCCTCGTAGCCGTCCTTGTTCTCCTGCGGAATCCACATGTACCGCTCGGTGTAGATCGAATCGTAGTTGTACCAGGCGGTCGGCGGCGACGAGGCCGACGCGACGGCCACGGCCTCCGGGTGCCGCAGGATCATCGTCGCCGAGGTGTAGCCGCCGTAGGACGTGCCGTACATCCCGACGCGGTCCTTGTCGAAGTACGGCCGGGTCCAGAGCGCTTTGATGCCGAGCGCCATGTCGTCCATCTCGGTCACGCCGAGCTTGAGATAGAGCGCATCGAGCATCGCCTTGCCCATGCCCGGCACGCCGCGATAGCTCAGCTGCAAGGTCAGGAACCCGTATTCAGGCATCGCGCTCGGCTGGACGAAGTTCTCGGTCGGCACGTTGCTCCCCGAGGCGGGACCGCCATACACCGCGATGAGCGTCGGGTACTTCTTCGTGGGATCGAAATTGGATGGAAACTGGATCTGGCCATAGAGCATGGTCTTGCCGTCGGCCGCGACGTACGTATACTGCTCGGCCCTTTTCAGGCCGAGCTGATCCATCTTCGACGTGTCGCTCTTGGCGAGATCCGCGACGACCTTGCCGGAGCCGTCGAGGAGCCGCGTCGCCGGCGGTTGATCGTGGGTCTGGTACACATCGACGATGTGCGAGTCGTCGGCCGAGATCGCGCAGCTGGCCGCGGCGCCGCCACCCGCGGCACCACCGCCCCCGCGTCGGCCCCCGCCGCCGGCCTCACACGACGCGAACGTGTGGTTGGACTTCGGATCGGTGAGCCGGACGTCCCCGGTCCCGTCAAGACCCACGCGGTGCAACTGCATCTTCATGTAGTTGTCGCCATCGCGCGCCGCGTAGAACATGACACCCTTCGCCTCGTCGATCTTGACGATGGCGCCGGCCTCGGCGGTCGTCAGCGTCGTGATCGGATTGAGTAGCCTGCCGGTCAGGTCGCAGAGGTAGTAGTTCCTGTAGCCGTTGCGTTCCGACTCCCAGATGAACCGTTTCTGGTCCTTGAGCCACGTGAGGCCCGGACGATTTTCGGTCCATCCGGTCAGCCATTCCTCGTGGACGATGACGCGACATGCGCCCGTCGACGGACGGCAGCCGATGAACTCCATGATCTGCTGCCGGCGGTTCGTGCGGTTCATCAGCAACTCGGTGCCGTCGGGCGACCAGCGCACGTCGTAGACGTAGTGGCCGACAACTGAGTTGTCGAAGGGCTTGCCGTTCCTGACGTCGATCTTCGTCGCTTTTGCACCCGCGACGTCGTAGACGAACACGTCGGCGATCGGATTCGGCGCGCCGGCTTTGGGGTACGCCTCGACGTCGAGCGTGTCCTGAATCGCCGTCTGGTTCATCTGCAGGTAGAAATCCTTCACCTGGCTCTCGTCGAACCGGTAGAACCCGACGCGCATGCTATCCGGCGACCACCAGATGGCCGTGGTCTGGCTCAGCTCTTCGCCGTAGACCCAACTGCCCGTGCCGTACTTGATGCGCGCCTTTTCGTCGCCGTCCTTCGTCACCTGGCGCTCGTTCGAGCCGTCGGCGTTGGCGACCCAGAGGTTGCGCGCGCGGTAGAACGCCTTGAGCTTCTCGTCGGGCGACAGCACGCAGTAGGCCTGCCGGCCGCGCGCCGCTGCGGCCTGCGGACAGCCCTGCATCGGCGAGACGGGCATCTCCGACTGCTCCTGCTGCATGCCGCCGCCTCGCCCGGGCGGCGTCTGCGTTTGGGCCGTCGTCGGTGGCGGCCCACCTTGGCGTCCGCCGCGTCCGCCGCGACCACCGCCGGCGGCCGGCAGCGTGGCCGTCTCGATCGCCTTCATCGAGGCCAGATCGAAGCGATAGGACTTGCCCGCGGCGTCGTACGTGAACGACGCGCCGTCAGGACTCCACGTCACGGCCGATGCGGCGCCAGAGACGACCACGCCGCCCTGCATCGCCGCTTGCATCTTTGCGAACGCGGCGTAGCCCGGCATCGACGGGAGCCGGTCTTGTGCCAGGGGGTGCGCGACGGCGAGCGTCGCGCCGACAATTGCCGAAGCAGCGAGGATTCGTGGGGCACGAACAGAGATACGCATACGGGCGGCCAGTCTACACCCGCGCGTCGTTGGTGCTCTTACTCTCCTCGCAGCGCGACGACTGGCTCCACGCGCATCGCGCGGCGAGCGGGGACCCAACTCGCGAGAAACGACACCAGAAGCAGCAGGAGCGCGACGCCTGCGAAGGTCACCGGATCGAACGGACTCACGTGATACAGCAGCTGCCGCGCCGCCATCGTCCCGAGCGGTGCGAGGCCGAGCCCGATGACGATGCCGACGCCGCAGAGTAGCAGGCCGGAGCCCATCACCAGCTTCAGGACGTCGCGGCGCCCAGCGCCGAGGGCCATCCGCACGCCGATCTCTTGAGTGCGCTGCGACACCGAATACGACAAGACGCCGTAGACGCCGACGGCCGCCAGAAGCAGGCCGACGATGCCGATCGTGCCGAAGATCCAGCCGTAGAGTCCGTACTGCCAGTACGACAGCCGGCGCAGGTCGTCGACGGTGCTGACGTTGAAGATCGGGAGATTGGTATCCGATGCGCGAATGGCCGCGCGCGCCGCGGCCGTCACCGACGCGGGATCTGCCGACGTGCGGATGGTCACCCCGGTGTTCAGCGCCTGCTGATACGCATACGGCTCGTAGGCCGTCGGATCCGGCTGGTCGTTCTCCGGGTCGACGCCGTAGAGCTTCACGTCTGGAACCACACCGACGACCGTGAACCAGCCTCCGGCCTCGCCGGTGGTATCCGGCAAGCGAAAGCGGCCGCCGATCGCTTCCCGATTCGGCCAGAACCGCTTCGCCATCTCCTGACTTACCAGGGCGACGGGCTGATGCGTGTTGCCCTCGTCCTCCGTCAAGTCGCGTCCGCGGACCGACAGACCCAGCACGCGCGCGAAGTGGCCGGTCGCTGCGATCACCGTGATTTGCGCCTGCGGCCCCCGAAGCTCGGGCTGTCCTTCGATCGCCACGCGTCCGCCGCCACCGCCGCCGCTCAAGGGCACGAAATTCGATCCAAAGGCGCCCACGATGCCCGGCAGCGCTTCGATCCGGCTGACGACGTCCTGCACCCGGTGCAACTTCGCATCGGGGGGATCGTAGGGCTGCCCCGCCATGTAGAACCGCATCGTCATCAGCGGCTTCGCGCTGAAGCCGACGTCGTATGTGTCGAGGTTGGAGAAGGTCCGCACGAACAGCAACGCGCCGACCAGCGCGACAAGTGCCAGGGACACCTGCGCGACGACCAGCCCGCTCCGCAGGAGCGACCGCCGCGCGCTGTTCCCGCGCGTGCCTTCCTTCAGCGTGTCGTGCAAGTTGCCTCGGGTGGCCTGGAGCGCCGGCGCCAGCCCGAAGACGATCGCGGTCACGAACGCGACGACGAGGCTGTAGGTGAGCGAGCGCCAATCCATCGACCAGGTGACGTAGTACGGCACCTGATCGGGCGGCATGTCCGCCGCAATCAAGCGCGTGCCGACCTCGGCGAGCAGGATGCCGAGCGGCAAGCTGGCGAGCGAGAGGACGACGCTCTCGGCGAGGAGTTGCCGCACGATCCGGAGGCGACCCGCGCCGAGCGCCGCGCGAAGGGAGATTTCCCGTGCGCGCACGGACGCGCGCGCCAACAGCAGGTTCGCGACGTTGGATCCCGCAATCAGGAGCACCAGTGTGACGCCGGCCATCATCAGCCAGATGACGGTCGTGACGTCAGGCGGGATGAAGCGCTCCCGCAACGTCATGATCCGCACGCCCCAGTCCTGATTCGAATCCGGGTACTGCCGCGCCAGGCGTGCCGCGATGCCGGAAAGCTCCGAGCGTGCCTGGTCAATTGAGACGCCTGGCTTCAGTCTCGCGAAGATCGTATTGACGCGCTGCGTGCGGTCGTCGGCATTCGCAAAGGGCGCGAGTGGCACCCACAACTTCTGATTGTTCGGAAACTCGAACTTCGGCGGCATGACGCCGATAACAATCGCTGGCGCCGAGTTGATCAGCACCCGGCGTCCGATCACGGTCGGGTCCTTCTGATAACGCGTGGACCAGACCTCGTAGCTGAGCAGCACCGTGCCTTCGGCCCCGGGCCTGTCGTCCTGAGCCGAGAATCCGCGACCGACGACGGGCGCCACGCCCAACAAGGGAAACAGGTCAGACGAGATGGCGCCTCCGCTATAGCGCGCCGGGTCGCCACCCCCGTCGGCGAGGGCGATCGAGCGACCCTGCGTGGCGGCGATCGTCACAGAACTCGCCGAGGCCTCCCGCCAGTCCTTGAGGTCGGGATAGGAAATCCCACTCTGCCCGATGCCGGCCTTCTGGTTGGTGCCGACGGGCACGACGATGCGGTCGGGATCGGTGTACGGAAAGGGCTTCAGCAGGACGCCGTCGACGATGCTGAAAATCGTCGTATTCAGGCCGATGCCGAAGCCCAGGCACAGGATCGCGACGGTCGCGAAGGCCTTGCTGAGCCAGAGTCCTCGGAGGCCGTAGCGAAAATCCTGAAGAAGCACGTCTCGTTAGACGGAACGCCCGAACAACAGTTCGACTACTCGGCCGCGACGAGCGACGCGGGCCGGAACAAGCCGGTCGCCATCCACTTTCGCGCCGCGGCGACCAGGATCACGACGACGCACACCATCATGACCAGCGTGAGCCCGCTCTGCAGGGCGCCCTGAAGGTGGAGCGCGGGATTCGGGCCGACGGCCATCGGCCAGAATTGCCCCGTCACGCTGAGCCAACCCGCCGTAAGGGTCGTCACGCAGAGAAAGCTCAAGGGCAGGAGCGTGACCCACGCGTAGCGCGCCTTGCCGGCGTTGATGATCACGGTCGTCCCGACCGCCAACGCGATCGACGCCATTAGCTGGTTGGCCACGCCGAACATGGGCCAGATCGTGGTGATGCTGCCGGTCCAGATGAAGTACGACCAGGACCCGACGATGAGCGCCGTCGAGATACACGCGCCTGGCAGCCAGTTCCTGTTCGCAAACCGCGGGTCGGCCCGTGCCAGGAACTCGCCCACGAGGAACCGACCGACCCGGGTCCCTGCGTCGATGACGGTCAAGATGAACAGCGCCTCGAACATGATCGCGAAGTGGTACCAGTAGCTCGTCAGCCCCCTCATTCCCGGGAGCTTGCTGAAGACCTGCGCCATGCCGACTGCGAGCGACACAGGGCCGCCATCGCTGCGGCCTGCGATCTGCTCACCCACTTCCACCTCGATGGTGGGGAGCGCGACCGTGTGCTGGCCGAGCGTGGCATAGACCGCCGGCGGCGTGTTGATCGCGAAGTAGTCGCCCGGCTGGAGCGAACAGGCGGCGATGAGCGAGACGACGCCGACCAGGCCTTCCATCAGCATCGCCCCGTAGCCAATCACGCGGATGTCGGATTCCTTGTCGATCATCTTTGGCGTCGTGCCCGAGGAGATCAGACTGTGGAAGCCCGAGATGGCGCCGCAAGCGATGGTGATGAACGCGAAGGGATAGAGCGGGCCTGGCACGATCGGGCCCCCGCCGCCGACATACTGGGTGAAGGCCGGCATGTGGAGCGGCGGATTGACGATGATGATGCCGATGACGAGCCCGGCGATCGTGCCGATCTTCAGGAACGCGCTCAAGTAGTCACGCGGGGTGAGCAGCAACCAGACCGGCAGGATGGAGGCCATGAACCCGTAGATGGCCAGCGCGACGACGAGCTGATGCTTCGAAAGCGTGAGGGTCGCGGCCCACGACGACGTGGCGACGAACCGGCCGATGACCACCGCCGCGAGCAGCCCGATGACGCCGAGCACCGTCGCCTCGACGACGTGGCCGCGCCGCAGGCGATACATGTAGAGGCTCATGAGCAGCGCGAGGGGCACCGTCATCGAGATGGTGAAGACGCCCCACGGGCTCTCGCTCAGCGCGTTGACGAACGGCACGCCGACCCCGGCGAGCGCGATGACGATCACGAAGAGGACGGCGATCGCGGCCGTCAGACCGGCCACCGGACCGATCTCGGTGCGGGCGATCTCGCCAAGCGAGGCGCCGCACCGGCGCGTCGAGGCCCAGAGCGTGATCGAGTCGTGCACCGCCCCGGCGAGGCACACGCCGGCCACGATCCAGAGCAGCCCCGGCGCAAACCCGAACTGGGCGGCGAGCACCGGCCCGATGAGCGGCCCCGGGCCGGCGATCGCGGCGAAGTGATGGCCGAAGAGCATCCAGCGCGGCGTCGCGTGGAAGTTCCGGCCGTCGGCCATCGTGTGCGCGGGCGTGGGCCGCGCGTCGTTCAGTTCCATGATCCGCGTGGCGATGAACCGGCTGTAGATGCCGTAGGCCGCGGCGAGGATACCGAGGACGGGAACGATGATGAACGCTGCGGGCACGGCGAGATTCTATCAGCGGGGCGAGGAGGCGCGCGTTGAACTCAGGGCGAGCGTGGCTCGACGACGCACCATGAGCCGACGCGGCGGCCGCCTTCACACGGCCATCGCTGGATCGTCACCGCCTCGGCGGCGTGCGCGTCGACGAGGGTCTGGTAGGCGCTCATGCGGACCTTGTCCGTCGACGCCAGGACGACTTGCTCACGCGCGAAGAACGTCACGATGTACGCGTCCCAGTACTCGGCGCGGCCGTAGCGCACACCGTGAGCCATGAGGTCACCGGTGAGGTATCGAAACTCACTTCCGGGCGGCGTCGCGCGGAGCTTCAGGAGCCACCGCGCGTTGTCGGCCACTGTCATCGCCGCCCAGACCGCCACGCAGGCGACGATGGCGGCGCGCCAGCCGCGGTGGGATTCGACGAGCAGCCAGCCGCCGAACAGCGCGACCGGTGCCAAGAGCACGAAGAGCACGTAGCGGGTCACGACTGCCGCCCTCGGATCGATCCCGCCGTTCAGTCCGTAGACGGCGATGGTCTCGAGCGCCACGACGCCGAGGTAGACGGGCAGCGCGAGCCGCGTGGCCAGGCCGCCTGGCACGCTCTCCCACCGTCGGCGGGTTCCGGCCGCCACGACCAGGCGCGCGACGGCAAGGGCCGCCGCCGCCGCGATCGCGACGCCAGCCACCGTCGAGCCGGCCCGCAGCGTGTCGTCAAGCGCCCAGTCGCGGAGCGCATATCGCCGGGCGCCGAAGAGTGCCGGCAGGGCCGAGAGCAGACTCCGCAGTCGCGCCGCGTAGCCGGTCCACTCGAATGACAGCCACGAGCCCAGGAGTCGGGCCTCCTGGCCCAGGGAGCTGGTCTCTCGAGCGCCGCCGTCGGGCCCCAGCGTGTTGACGTGCCATTTCAAAACGTCGACGGCGCACCACACCGCCGCGATCGCGACCATCGCGCTCAGCCATTGCTTCCAGGACCACGATCGGCCCTCCAGCCACAGCGCGACGACGATTGCCGGCAGGGCAAGGAGACAGAATTCGCGATGCAGGCAGGCCAGGCAGAACACCGCGCCAAAGGCGGCCGCGCGTCGACGGAGGGCCCACAAGATTAAGAGGTAGAGGAACGGCTCGATCGAGGCGCCCAGCACGGTCAGCAGCTCCACCGAGAGGATCGGCGTCGTGGCGATCAGGGGCAACGCCGCCACGAAGGCGAATCCAGGCGTCAGGCCGCGTCGGACGAACAAGAGCACGGCCGCCAGCGCCACGACGAGGTTGACGAGGACCAGCGGGACGCGCAGCATCGCGACCGTCGGGCCGCCGAGCCAGAAGAACGGCACGGCCATCCAGGACTCCACGCCGAGCATGTAGTTCTGCCCGTAGAAGAACAGTGGGAATCCCCGACCTTCGCTGAGGTGTTTCGCCATCAAGCCGACAACGGCCTGATCGGAGTCGAAGAACGCCGATCCGTAGCGAACGAAGATGTACGACCTCAGCAGGACTAGGACGGCCGAGGCCAGGACCACGGCCACGAACGCACGGCGGTGCGCGGATGACATGGGCGGTTGACCCCCTTTGGAAGCCCGCGATAGAGTGACTCGGTTTGGCATGAACAAACTCGACCTGCTCTTCTTCTTCATGCTCGCGACGTTCCTCGGCATCGACATCATCCGCCGGGTGTCGCGGCTGCTGCACACGCCGCTCATGGCGCTCACGAACGCGATCTCGTCCATCGCGGTCGTCGGCGCCATTATCCTCGCGGGCGAGGCGCAGGATCGGCTCACCACCATCCTCGGTGCGTGCGCGGTCTTCGCGTCCACGACGAACCTCGTCAGCGGCTATCTCATCACTTACCGCATGCTCGTGATGTTCAAGAAGCGGGAGCCCAAGTAGCGATGGGCTCAGCGTCGCTGCCGGACGTCATCACAGGATTCCTGTACCTGATTTCGGCGGGCGTCTTCATCCTCGCCCTCCGCTGGATGAGCTCGCCCGAGACCGCTCGGCGCGCCGTGCTCTCTGCTGTGGCCGCGATGCTGCTGGCCGTGGCCGGCACGCTCTTCGACCCGCAAATCGTGACGTACAAGTGGATTGTCGTCGCGGCGATCCTCGGCACCATCGTCGGCTACCCGCTCTCGCGCGTCCCGTTGACCGCGGTCCCGGAACGGACAGGCCTGTCCCAGTCGTTCGCCGGCCTGGCGGCCGCGCTCGTCGGCGCGGCGAAGTACTACCTCTGGGTGCGCAGCCACCAGATGTCGCACTTCCGGATGACCGTCGTCGCCGGCGAGGTCATCCTTGGTTGCCTCACCGCCACGGGCGGCCTCCTGGCCGCCGGGAAGCTCGCCGAATGGATCCCGACGCGGCCCCTGACGTACAAGGGCCAGAACTTCGTCAGCTTCGTGCTGCTGGCCGCGGCGGTCGTGCTCGGCGTCGTGCTCATCGTCGATCCGACGCGCCTGATCCTCTTTCCATTCATCGTGTTTTTCGGGCTGATTTTCGGCGTGATGCTGCTGTTGCCGATCGGCGGCGCGGACATGCCCGTGGTCATCTCGTTCCTGAACTCCTTCTCGGGCCTCTCAGCGGTGGCCATGGGCTTTGTGCTCGAGAACAAGCTCCTCATCACCGCCGGAGCGCTCGACGGATCCTCAGGGTTCGTGCTGTCCGTGATCATGTGCCGCGCCATGAACCGATCGGTGGCGAACGTGCTGTTTGGTGCGTTCGGCTCGGTGCAGACGACGGGACGGACGATCGAAAAGCGCACGGTCAAGAGCGCCACCGCGACCGACGCGGCTGAACTCCTCGCCAACGCCGATAGCGTCGTCATCATTCCGGGCTACGGCATGGCGGTCGCGCAAGCCCAGCACCGCGTGCGCGATCTGTACGATCAGCTCACGAAGCGCGGTGTCGACGTCAAGTTCGCGGTGCACCCGGTGGCCGGGCGCATGCCGGGGCACATGAACGTGCTGCTCGCGGAAGCGGACATCCCGTACGATCGGCTCGTGGAAATGGACGACATCAACCCGGAGATGCCACAAGTGAGCGTCGCGCTCGTCATCGGCGCGAACGACGTCGTGAATCCCGCAGCGCGGTCCGACACGAAGAGCCCGATCTACGGCATGCCGATCATCGACGCCGACAAGGCGCAGACAGTGCTCGCCATCAAGCGCACGATGAACCCCGGCTTCGCGGGCATCGACAACGACCTGTACTACGCCAACAACACGTTGATGCTCTTCGGCGACGCCAAGCAGGTCATTGGGGACGTTGTGAAAGCGCTTGCTGGAGAAGGACACTGATAGAGGCTTGAAGGCTTGAGAGCAGGCTAAGCCCAATGCCTTTCGGAAATTCCGCGGCCCTGAGGTCATAGGATTTCAAAGTGCCACGGTCCGGTGATCGAGTGGTTGTGCATCAGGCGTGGCCAGCGCCGGATCGGT